>Ga0326597_10000125_pt1 | contig 136344 bp, 107 predicted proteins | sample RVTome_12_FD_203789 | JGI IMG/M metagenome (GOLD analysis project Ga0326597, IMG submission 203789) | Soil microbial communities from uranium-contaminated site in the Upper Colorado River Basin, Wyoming, United States - RVT100D185 | ecosystem: Environmental > Terrestrial > Soil > Contaminated... | reverse complement strand
CGGGACTCCACCCGTGGCTACTGCTTCGTCACAATCAATTCTTCGGGTTGGGTGGTACGGGCATCTTGCCCGTTCCGGACGGGCGAGACGCCCGTACCACCCGAAAGATCAACTGTGACGGAGCACTTCATTCCTGCGCCCCTTCGGGGCGAACACGCGCGGCCGAGTTCCCGCAACCCTTCGGTGCGGAGACTTTGCCGCCGAAAGTGTCACGGACCCGGGGAGTCAGGCCATCGATGCCAGGCGCAGGGCCAGGTCGCCGACACGGTTGGAGAATCCCCACTCATTATCGTACCAACTCACCAGCTTCAGCATGTTGCCCAGGGCCATCGTTCGCGTGCTGTCAAAGATCGAACTGTGGGCATTGCCGACGATGTCGCTGCTCACCCGCGGCTCCGTGTTGTATTCCATGATGCCCTTGAGCGATCCGCGATCGGCGGCCATCTTGAAGACCGCGTTGGCCGCGTCGGCGTCGACCGACTTCTCCAGCGTCACCGTCAGGTCAACGACGCTGCCGTCCTGCACCGGCACCCGAAAGGCGAATCCATCCAGGCGGACCTTGTCATTGGGGATCACCAGCCGAATCGCCCGGGCGGCGCCGGTCGAAGAAGGAATGATGTTCGCCGCGGCTGCCCGGGCCCGCAGCAGATCCTCGCCATGGACCTGATCGAGAATCCGCTGATCGTTGGTGTAGGCGTGGATCGTCGTCATCATGCCGTCGATCTTCGCGCCGAACAGGTCTGGATTGTCCACCAGGACCTTGACCAACGGCGCCAGACAATTCGTGGTGCAACTGCCGTTGCTCACAAAGGTGTGTTCCGGCTTGAGGACGTTGTCGTTCACGCCCAGGACGACCGTCGCATCAATCGTGTCCTTGGCCGGCGCCGAGAGGATCACTTTCTTCGCGCCGGCCTTGATGTGAGCGTCGTAGCCGGGCTTGTTGCCGTCACTCTTCTTTGTGAAGACTCCGGTCGATTCGATCACGACCGTCGCACCCAATTCACCCCAGGGAAGCCGGGCGGGATCCCGCTCCGTGCAGACGCGGATTCGGTCGCCGTTGATCAGGATGCTCGTTTCATCGTGTTCCACGGTTCCATTGAACCGGCCGTGAACGCTGTCATATTTGAACAGGTGGGCATGCACCCTGGGCGAGGCGCCCACGTCGTTGATCGCGACGATGTCAAACTCGCCGGGGCGCATAGACATCGCCCGAGCCACCAATCGACCGATCCGACCGAACCCATTGATGCCGACCTTGACTGCGGCCATGTCTAGAGTCTCCTTACTGCTTTCCGGCTGAAACCACCCATCGCGATTCGTGGACCGGCCGAACGCACTTCGCAACGGCAACGCGATCCCACCAACCGCGGGGACGATTTCCACTGATTTCCTGAGCGAGAATAGGATTCCGCCCGCCCCCCGTCAAGCGGACTTCAGACAACGCGCACCGCTGACGGGCTCATCAGGCAGTGGGTAGGATGAAGGGATACCTTGGCGATTCGCCCTTCAGCACGCGCACCACGTCCTGAGCGACCTGATACCGCCGCGAAACGGCATCGAGCGTCGCACCGGCCACGTGAGGCGTCAGGATGCAGTGGGGCGCCTGGCGCAAAGGGTGATCGGCTTGCAATGGTTCCGTCTCGAAGACGTCCAGCGAGGCGCCGGCGATGTGTCGCCTCTTCAGCGCCACCGCCAGCGCCTTGGTATCCACCACCGCGCCGCGCGACGTGTTCACCAGGATTGCAGACGACTTCATCCTGATAAACCGATCGGCATTCAACAGGCCCTTGGTCTGCGGCGTCAGCCGCAGGTGAACTGACAACACGTCGGCCTCCGCCAGCAAGGTATCCAGGTCCACCGCTTCGGCCTCAAAAGTGCTGAACCGGCGGCCGCCTGGACAATGATAGATGAGGCGCGAGCCGAACGCGCTGGAGATCATCCTGCCCAATTCCCCGGAAACGTGATCCACGCCGAGCAGCCCAACCGTGCATTGTCCCAGCTCGCGGCCGGTCGGCAGGCGAAGGGCCTGGAATTGCCCCTGTCGAAACTGGCGATCGTAGAACAGAATCCGGCGTTGAAGGGCCAGGATCAGCCCGAGGGTGAACTCGGCGGAAGCCCTCACCGCGGCATGAGGGGAATAGACGACGTGGATCGCGCGCTGACTAGCCGCTCGGAGATCGATGTGGTCCATCGTCGGGCTGGCCCTGCCGATCACCTTCAACCGGGGCGCGGAATCAATGATGCGGGCGGTCACGTGGGCCTTGGCCCGGATCAGGAGGGCGTCGGCTTCCTGCACTGCGGCGATCAGGGTCTCCGGCGCGGGATCCTTCAACACGGTGACTTCGCCCACTGCCTCAAGGCCCACCAGGGCCTCCTGGCCGAATGGCTCAGCCACCACAATTCGAAATGGTTTTCTCCCTGTCACGGCGAGCCTCCAGACGCGGAATAGCTTGCACGCATTGCCCATTGGGCAACCAAGAGAACGATGAGTTGGCTACGTGATCTTCCTTGTCTTATAATACCGACCCGTCGTGACGAGGCAACCGAATAATCGAGAAAAACGAAGTCGAGGGAGTGACACATGAATCGCCAACCGACCCGCATGGCTCTCGTGGCCGCCGGGGTGTTCCTGTCCATCCATCTCCACGCCTCAGCCGTGCAGAATCCCGTCGATTCGGGCAAAACCGAGGATCCAAAGGGCCGGAAGGCGCCGACGTCCCACGCCACGCCGGCGACCGGTGTGACAACCTCAGGTGCTCACTCGCGCCACGGAGTGACACCTTCTGTCATTCGGGAACCCTCGCAAGGTCGCCCCATCTTCCTCACCCCGGGCGATACGTTCTACTTCGTGATGAACCTGCCGGCGGACTTCACGGGCGACGTCGGGTTCGCCCTTCAACACGCGCTGGAGCCGGACCTTCGTTACCCGCTGAGACCCAAGACGCCGCCCTCCTACCTCAACGACGAGTATTGCAGCCTCGTCCTGGAAGTCAGGGCGAACACGCCTCCGGGGTTGTACGACCTCATGGTCAAGACCAAGACGGTGACACACAGTTCGCGTAGAAGCGTGAAGGTGGTTGAGAAGTTCAAGGACCAGTTCCGTTTCATTCACTTGTCCAACATGAACGTCGGTGATCTCACGGCGCCGGAGTTCGACGAAATGCTGCCGAAGGAGATCAATCTGCTCGCCCCCGAATTCATCGTCGCCACGGGAGACTACACGGAATGGGCCAGGGCCCTCGACGATGCGTCAAGCTGGACTCGGATTCTCAAGTACTTCGAGAGGTTCAACGCGCCGGTTTTCATGCTCTGCGGGCTACATGATCACGAAGCCAGCTTCGCAGAGTTCGTCGCCAGCGATCCGATCGGCACCATCGACTACGGAAACTATCACGGCCTGCTCCTGCTGGACCACGCCGGCAACCCCATCGATCAGGATTACTCTCAAATCCAATGGGTCGACGCCGACCTGAAACGCAATCGGCAACGGCGCATGAACTTCATCGTATCCAGCAGCGATGAACTCGGCCTGATTGACGTATGGCGAGAGCGCGGAGCAATCCAGAAGTTCATGAACGATCACAAGGTCAGGATGTACATCGCAGGCGGCTCCAGCGATTGGGACTACAAGGAGTTTGCCGACAAGCTCAAAGGGCTCGACGGCTTCCATTTCATCAGAACCCATGAATCCAGCACCTGCATGAGAGATCGGGCGACCGGTTTCAGTCACTACCGCGTCATCGAGGTCGATGGCGAGAAGCTCGCCTATACCTACCCTGCCGACAATGCCGCGGAGAAACTGCAACATTCCATACCCACGGGCCGTCTGCGGGCCTATTTCGACGCGCCGAATGACGGCACGGCCGGACGGATCGCCGTGACCGTCCAAAATGCCCTCAACCAACCCTTCCACGACGCCCACGTGTGGCTCCGGCTCGCCAAACAAGGAGACAACGCCAAGCCCGCCATTGCACCGGGACGTCTGGTTCGCATGTTGGACGCCGGCAAATACTGGGCCTGCGACGTGGCCTTCGATCTGCCTGACAAAGGGGCCGTGCGGATCGTGGCGTCCATGAACCCCGCCGACCTCGCTCCAGCCCCGCCAATCAAAGTCGCGCTGGAGGGCTCGCGCAACTGGGCCTTCACGTCAAAGACGACGGACTTCGGGCTCAGCTACTTCGCCAGCCGGGCTCCGGCGAAGCTCACGCTCACCAACGAATCCGAATCGCCCCAGTCCTATTGGCCGGTCATTCGGCTGAACGGGGCGCAGATTCATCCGGATCGTGCGGCCGTGCCCCGGCTTCCCTTGCAACTCAAGCCGGGCCAGACCGTTTCACTCCCACTGACGTTGAACCTCCGCCGCGTCAGTCCGGGTCCGCACGAATTGCAGGTATACTTCCTGGAGGATCCCCTGAGCCGCATGCAGACGTTCGATGTCAACCTCTCGCATCAGGAAGCGGTATCGAAGGTCCAGGACGGATCTTCGCTGAATCAGGACGAGTGACGCCGCACGACTCGGCGATTCACTAGGAGACCGTCCGAGTAAGAAAATCCAAGCCACTTTTCATGACTAAGTTGTCTGAGATGCTGGGTTTTGGCGACACTTTATCCCCTGTTTGGGGATTGGTTTGGGTTACTCGGACGGTCTCCTAGTGCTTCGTCAGAACTTGTTCTTCTGACTGGGTGGTGCGGGCATCTTGCCTTGCCAGGGTGGTACGGGCATCTTGCCCGTCCGGAACGGGCGGGACGCCCGTACCACCCAAAGAATCGACTGTGACGAAACACCAGCAGCGTGCAATCGGCAGGAGGCCGTGCATGACACCGCGATCGCGGATTCCTCAGAGAAGCGGCCCGTACCACGGGCGGTGGGCCGCAAGCAGGCGGACGGCCATCGCGTTGGCTGCGTCGGGTCTGATCGTGATCCTGTTCGTTGTTCGCGGTCTGCAAGTGGAGGAGCCGAACGCAGCCCGCACAAGTCTCTCGGCCGAGCCATCGCCGGCCCTGTCTTCCGTGCTCACGCCCGACGCGGTGGACTTCGAGACCGCATTGGTGCGGATGATCCAAAAGCGCCGGCGCTTGACGGCCACCATCCACGTTGCCCTCTTCGACCAACACCGCGCCGGATCGCGACGGGCCTTCGCCGACGGCGACAATCCGAGTACCAACCTGTACTGGGGGGCGCTCTTCGGGCTGGAAACCCACTTTGCCAACGCAGCAGGGTGGCGCCGCGCCTACACCGATGACGGCGATGGAGCGGGCATCCTCCGCCGGGTCGTCTTCCATCGCATCGCCGAGCCGACGCCCGATTGGCGCGCTCGCGGCGTGACGGAGCGTTTCGACGTCTATGTTCTGGCCAACGCCTGGCCGAGTTCGCGCATCGTCGATGCGATGGAACAGCCGCTGCAAGAGGCCCTCTGTGGGCGGAGCGTTCTGCTGAACGTCGATGGCCGCGCCGTTGCCTTCGGCGGCGACAGCGCCATCGTGGGCTACGTCGGTCAGAATCACATGATCGACGAATACTGGGACCCGTTCGACAGGTTGGGCCATTGCAGGCCCGAACGGCAGGTCGGCATCTTCTACCTCTGCCCGCGCAGCGCCGTCGTCCTCCACCATCCGATCGTCGAGCGCGGCCTCTACTCCGTGCTGTTCACCCGTGCGGCCGCCACACCGGAAGCATACCTGGTCGACGGCATGTTCGGAGCCCTGTTTTCCGGTAAGCTGGGCGACGGCTTCATCTCAGAAGCTGCGACCCAGTATGCGAAGTATCAAAAGTCCGTTTCCTACAATCAGGCGGCAAGCATGTTGATTCGCTGAGGCACCCATGCACGTTTCATCCGTCCCCCACCCCCAGAGGGGATGGGGCACCCGCCGGTGGCATCCGCGGTTTCACGTGGAGGGAGGCGCGTGTTGTTCCTCAGACGGTGATCGCAGGTTGAGGATTAGCTCCACCTCGCCGAGGTTTTGGCCGAGTTCCTGGGCGATCTGGATCGGCGTTCGGCCTGCGTCCGACAGGACATAAGCCCGGCGGGTGATTTCATCGATGCCGCTCTCATCCTCGGCCGCGTCGCCGGCGTCCGGTTGGGACGTCGAAACCGCGTCGTTGTCGCTGCCGGCTCCCTTCGGCTCAGGCGCGCCGGCAACCGAGACGCCCTCGTCATCGACGCGAACGTCCAACCCGCCGGATGCCGCACCGCCGTCCGCAACGGCCTCTGAAGGGGCCGTGCCTGCATCGGAGCTTGTCTTCGCTATTGACTGGTCCGCGTCTTCGCTGCCGTCCGAGTCGACCAGATTCGCCTTCTTCGCAGCCGCCAGCAACACCCGCAGAAATTGAATGCGCTTGTCCGCGTCGGCAATGGACTGTTCCAGCTTGGCGTAGCGCGTGTCGATCTGCCCGTTGATCTGTCTGGCGAGTTCGCTCAGTTCGACCAGCAAGCGCTCCATGTCGCGTTTGATGACCGCGCTCTTGTTCGTGGCCGAGTCGATCTCGCGGCGATACTGCTTCGGCGATCCATTCGTCCCGCGGCGACGGCTGCTCTGCATCAAGAGTAACGTGATGATGACGATCGCGGCGATGATGAGAAGCCACTGATCAGGTCCTATATCGCCCGACTCAGCAAGCACGCAGACAAGACAAGGTGGCAGCATCATCTCGGTTCCAGCCTCGCGCCACGCCCCGTAGGATGGGTCATCCGACCCATCTGCTTAAACGTCGCGTCAAGAGATGGGTCATCCGATTCATCTTATGATTCTCAGCAAGCACGCAACCCATCCGATGAAGCATCATTCGGTTTCGGCCTCGCGCAAAGCTGACCACGCCTCCAGGGCCGCGTCCATGACCTCACGGAGCGCCACGCCGTGCGTCCGAGCGGCCCCGGCGCAGTCATCATACTCAGGTGATGCCCGAACGACAGCCCCTTCGAGAATCCCCAGCTTCACGCGGATCTCTCCGTATCTCGTGGCGACAACCCGGCTGCGCCGCTGGAGCTTGTGGCGGCTGCACGTTCTTCGACGGATGCCGAATGTCGTCGTCTCGGTGAAGATGATCCGCCGGCAATCCGCCTCTTTTTCCGACGAACACAGGACCGACAGCACCACGCCGGGGCGACCTTTCTTCATGATGATGGGAATCGTGCAAACATCCAGCGCTCCCGCTTCAAGCAATCGCTCGCAGGCATAGCCGATCTGCTCGCCCGTGGCGTCGTCGAGATTGGCCTCCAGACTGACGACTTCGTCCGTCTGCGAATCCGACGCAAGCGACTCACCGACGATCAAGCGCAGGACGTTGGGCCGACTCGCCCCATCTCTGCTACCCGCACCGTAACCGGTCCTCGCGATCCGCATCGGCGGCAATGGGCCGTAGCTCTCGGCCGTCGTGGTCAGAATCGCCGCGCCCGTCGGCGTCGTCAGCTCGCCGACCTCGTCACACGCCGCCAAGGGCACGCCGACCAGCAGCTCTGCCACCGCCGGGGCCGGAACCGGCATCACACCGTGAGCGCAGGTGATCGTCCCGCTGCCGGTGGGAATCGGCGAACAGACAATGCGTTCGAGCCCCAAGCGCTCGAAGCCGATGGCCGCGCCGACCACGTCCACGATGGCATCGACGGCCCCGACCTCGTGAAAGTGAATCTCCTCAACCGTGGTGCCATGGACCTTGGCCTCTGCTTCAGCAAGGCGATGAAAGACCTGCTTGGCGCGCCGCGTGACGTCTCCGGACAGCCTGGACGCGTCGATAATCTCGGTGATATGCCGGAGGTGGCGGTGAGTCTGCTGCTCAGTGATTTTGACATCCACCTTGACTGCATCGAATCCCTGTTTGCGAATCCGGCGGATCTCCAACTCATAGCCATCGAGATTCAATTTGCCGAGGTCGGCACGAAGCTCGTCCGCATCCAGCCCCGCCGCAATCAGCGCGCCGAGGATCATGTCTCCCGCCGCGCCGCTAAAACAATCAAAATAGCCGATCTTCATCACTCAACCCTCATATGGATAGAGGATGGATGCTGAGACACTCCAGCAAGACTCTATTGTGGCACCGCCGTCGCTGCGGGGGAGGCACAGGTTTTGATAGACCGCCTTGGACATTCGACAAGATCATAGCTCCCAAACACTTGTGCGAAAAGCTCCGCCGCATGAGGCAGTCATCGCACGGTTTCCTGGCAAATCCCGACGCCGCAACCGTGACGCTATCGCCCCAGGCGATCAATTCGTATCGTTCATCGACGGCATCGAAACTCACAGGAGGATGAATCATGCGACTCGATGTCATTCCCCAAAGCCGACCAGCGTGATGGAATCCGCGTTTTCACCCGTAGAATCATCTGATCTTGCCGATCTCGATCGACCGGAACGGCCCCAACTTGACGCGACCGGCACTCACGATATGATGTGGTATCACTAAGAAATTCGCGGTCAAACTTACCTCACCACAACGGGTTTCAGACTTTGCCACCCCCCCAAAGGAAAACCAGGGAGACGCAAACCGGGATATCTTGTTGATCCGTTCGGGATGGAGCTGATCTCATGGCAGCCGAAACCGAGTGCCTCACCGTCGCACGACAAATAGATACCACGGCCGAATCAGACATCACAGGCTCCCAACTCGCCGAGCGATATCGGGAAGTCCGACGCGCCACCGAAGCGCTCAGCGAACCGCTCACGCCGGAAGACTGCGCCATCCAGTCGATGCCGGACGTCAGCCCTGCGAAGTGGCATCTCGCCCATAGCAGTTGGTTCTTTGAAGTCCTGCTCCTGGCCGATCTCATCAAAGACTATGAGCCGTTTGATTCACGGTTCCACTACTTGTTCAATTCATACTACAATTCCCTCGGCAAACAATTCGATCGGCCACACCGCGGCATCCTCTCACGCCCCGGCCTCGCGGATGTCCTCGCCTATCGCAGGCACGTCGATCAACACGTGCTCGACTTCCTGGCGACGGCTGATCCAACCGCCATTCGCAAAGCGGCATCCATCATCATCCTGGGCCTCAACCATGAACAGCAGCATCAGGAACTGATCCTGACCGACATCAAGCACGTCTTCTGGTCCAATCCCCTTCGCCCCGCCTATCGCGAGATTCCGGCCCCGAGCGCAGGTCAGCCATCACCCAACGCCTGGGAGGCGTTTCAGGAAGGTGTCTACACAATCGGTCACGAGAATGGCGCCTTCGCCTACGACAATGAATCCCCCGCCCACAAAGTCTACGTCGCCCCATTCCAAATCGCCTCGCGTCTCGTCACCATCGGCGAATACCTCGAATTCATGGCGGACGGCGGCTACGAGCGGCCGACGTTCTGGCTCTCCGATGGGTGGAAGGTCGTTCAGGAACGCCAATGGAAAGCGCCGCTCTATTGGGAAGAGCGCGAGGGTCGCTGGTGGCTGATGACGCTGGCCGGCATGAGACTCGTGGAGCCTGACGAGCCGGTCTGTCATGTGAGCTTCTATGAAGCCGACGCATTTGCGCGATGGGCGGGCGCACGGCTGCCCAGCGAAGACGAGTGGGAGATCGCCGCCCGAGGATTATCCATTGAGGGCAACCTGTTGGAGAGTGGCCTCCTGCATCCGACGGCTTCGAGTGTAGATGCTCAGGAAGGGGCCGCACCGGTTGGAAACCGGTGCCACAGTAAGGAGGACCGGCGCCGCGGCGGGGGGGGGACGCTACGACAGATGTTCGGAGATGTCTGGGAATGGACCGGCAGCCCCTATCGACCCTATCCGGGCTATCGATTGCCCGAGGGCGCACCGGGCGAATACAACGCCAAGTTCATGTGCAACCAGATGGTTCTGCGCGGCGGCTCCTGCGCCACGCCGCGATCGCACATTCGCCCGACCTATCGCAATTTCTTCCCCCCGGATGCCCGTTGGCAGTTCACGGGCCTAAGGCTGGCGAAAGATGCGACCTCATGACCGACACAAGCGCTCAGACACTGTGTGACCTCGAACCGACGACCGACAATCTCCACGCGGAAGTCGTTCAGGGCCTGCAGCGCACGCAGAAGACCCTGCCCTCCAAGTTTCTCTACGATCGACGGGGTTCACAACTCTTCGATCGGATTTGCGAACTCGAGGAGTATTATCCAACGCGCACCGAATTAGCCATCATGCGTAAACATGCGGGCGAGATGGCCTCCCACTTCGGCCCGAGATGCCTGCTCATCGAATACGGCAGCGGCAGCAGCCTGAAGACCAGACTTCTCCTGGATCATTTGGAAGACCCGGTGGGTTATGTGCCGGTCGACATCTCTCGCGCGCACCTGCTGGAGGCGGCGGCGCGTTTGAGTAAGTCCTATCCCGACGTGGAAATGCTCCCCGTCTGTGCCGACTTCACCGAGCCCTTCGAGATCCCCGAGTCTCGGCGCGATGCCGCCCGGCGGGTCGGCTTCTTTCCAGGCTCGACCATTGGCAATTTCACCAAACCTCAGTCGGTCGGCCTACTCGACAATATCTCGGAGATGATCGACGGCGGCGGCCTGCTCATCGGCGTGGACCTCAAGAAGGACACCCAAACCCTCACACGGGCCTACAATGACCGTCATGGAGTGACCGCGGCCTTCAATCTCAACGTGCTGCGTCGCCTGAATCGCGAACTTGATGCCGATTTCAGCGTGGAAGCGTTTCGACACGAAGCCCGCTATGAACCGGCCCTCGGCCGAGTGGAGATGCACCTGGTCAGCCGAGCCGATCAGGTCGTGCGGATCCGCGGCAGGGCGTTCGCTTTCAGACGGGGCGAGAGCATCCACACCGAGAACTCACACAAGTTCAGCCTCGAAGACTTCCGCGACATTGCCGCCCAGGCGGGCCTCAGCGTGGAGAGGGTTTGGCTCGACGAGAAGCGGCTCTTCAGCGTGCAGTACCTCGTCCAGACCTGACCCCTTCGGGCTGAAGGCCGACCATAGCGGTCCCGAGTCCGGGAAGCCTGCTGAACCGAGCCGGCGGCACGCCGATTGCATGTTGTTCCATCGCCGCTTGGGCATCGCGAGGGCGCCGGTCTGCCGGCCGCGGAAGGGGGGTGTCTGGGGTTACATTGTTGAGCGGGAGCCATGTCGATGTTGAACGGTTCGGATTGGCAGCAACGATACGCGGAGAAAATCAAGTCCCCTGAACAGGCCGTCGCCTCCGTCACTCACGGGCAGCGCGTGTTCATCGGCTCCGGCGCCGGCGAACCTCAGACCCTCGTCGAGGCCCTCACCGCGCGGGATGACCTGAGCGACACCGAGATCGTGCATATTCTCACGCTGGGTGTGGCAACTTACGCAGAGCCGCGCTTCGGCGAGCGGTTTCGACACAATGCCTATTTCATCGGCTCCAATGTTCGCCAGGCGGTGATCGCCGGCCGGGCCGATTACACGCCAATCTTCCTGTCCGAAATCTCCCAGCTTTTCCGTTCCGGCCGCGTGGCCATCGACGTCGCCCTGATCGAAACCAGCCCGCCCGACGCCCACGGCTATTGCAGCTTCGGCGTGGCCTGCGACATCGTGAAGGCCGCCGCGGAGACTGCCCGCGTCGTCGTTGCGGAGGTCAACGCCCAGATGCCCCGCGTTCTCGGCGACAACTTCATCAACGTCCGCGACATCGACATGCTCGTGCCCAGCGACCGACCGCTGCCGGAAATCACTCTGCGAGAACCGGACGCGGTGTCGCGACGGATCGGCCGTCACATTGCCGGTCTGATTCCCGACGGCGCCACGCTCCAACTCGGCATCGGTCGAATACCCAACGCCGTGCTGGATTACCTGACGGAATGCAAGAACCTGGGCGTTCACACGGAAATGTTCAGCGATGGGGTCATCCCGCTCATCGAGGCCGGCGTGATCAACAACTCACAGAAAACGATTCATCGCGGGAAGATCATCTCCAGCTTCGTCATGGGCTCGCGCCGACTCTACGAATTCATCGACAACAACCCCCTCATCGAGTTTCACCCGACCGAATACGTCAACGACCCCTTCATCATCGCCCAGAACGACAAAATGATTTCGATCAATGCCGCCATCGAAGTCGACCTCACGGGCCAGGTCTGCTCCGACTCGCTCGGGGCGCGCTTCTACAGCGGCATCGGCGGACAGGTGGATTTCACGCGCGGCGCCGGCCGCTCCAAGGGAGGTAAGCCGATCATCGCATTACCCTCCACCGCCGAGAACGAGACCATCTCCAGAATCGTCCCCTATCTGAAACAGGGCGCGGGCGTCGTGACCTCTCGCGGCGACGTCCACTATGTCGCCACGGAGTTCGGCACGGCTTTCCTCCATGGCAAGAACATTCGGGAGCGAGCCCTGGCCCTGATTCAGATCGCCCATCCGAAGTTCCGTCCCTGGCTGTTGGCGGAAGCCAAGACCCAGCGCTTCGTCTATCCCGATCAGATCGAAATGCCCGTCGAGGCCGCGCCCTATCCTGAGAAACTGGAGAAGTGGCTCGACCTCAAGGACGGGACGCGCGTGTTCCTGCGACCGCTCAGACTCACCGACGAATCCCTCCTGCGCAGCATGTTCTACAAGCTGTCCGATGAATCGGTGCATAACCGCTTCTTCAGCATGATTAAATCCATGCCTCATAAGAAACTTCAGGAGTTCCTTCGAGTGGACTACGGCGCCGATACGGCCCTGGTCGTGCTGACCGATTCAGACGAACGCGGCCAGATGGTCGCCATCGCCCATTATCACCGGGATAAGAGGGAAAACTTCGCCGACGCGGACTTTCTGGTTCGAGACGACTATCAGGGCAAAGGTATCGGCACGATCCTGATGAATACGCTCGTCGATGTGGCGATCGAGAACGGCATCGCCGGCTTCACCGCAAACGTCCTCCTGGACAACACCGGCATGTTGCGCATCTTTCACAAGTGCGGCTACCCGGTCAAAAGCGAACTGGACAGCGGAACCTATAGCCTCAGAATCCCATTCACGCCCCCGCGCCGGCGCAGGAACGAACCGCAGCCGGAGCCCGCCGCCACGCAGTGATTCGATCTCCGACACACGAAGCGCAAGGCGCGACTAACCCTAACCTCGCGCACGGGCCCCGTTGCGCATCGTGTATGGCCCAGCCGGAATCGGAATTAACATGCCGGCTCGTGCAGCAGTCGGCCTTCCATCCCGCCGGCCACCGGCAGGACCGTGCCGCTGACGTGGCCCGCCAGCGCCTCCGATGAAAGGAACACCACCGCCCGGGCAATGTCCTCTGCGGCGGCGATTTTCTTCAGCGCCATCGTGGCCGTTGCGCGGCGCACCGCGGCATCGTCGCTTGTGTACATGGCGGCCATGGGCGTGTCGGTCCAGCCGGGACACACGCAATTCACCCTCCCGCGTGGAGCCAGGCGGATGATCTCATTCTTGAGGCTGCGCGTCAGGCCGTAGGTCATCGCGGCCTTGGCCGCCGCATAGTCCGCGTGATCCGCCTCACCGAAGAGGGCGGCCGTCGAGCCCACCAGCACAATCGAGGCCGACTCGCGGCGTATCTTGGCCAGATGACGAAGAAACGCGCGACACGTCAGAAATGCGCTGGTCAGATCGGCCTCGATTGTTTCGTGCCATTGTTGCAAGCTCATCTCGTTGAGTGCCACGGGCCGTGGATTCCAGATGCCCGCATTGACCACAAGATGATCCACACGACCCAACGCGGCGATCGCATGCTCGAACATCGCGGCCACCGCAACCTCATCTCGCAAGTCGGCCGGTAGCGACACGCATGGCGTCGAGATGTCCTTTCGCAACGCTTCGATCGCCCCCGGCCTGCTGAAACAGTGCAGCGCCAGACGCGCGCCCTCGTGAGAGAAGGCCCTCGCCGCAGCCTGGCCGATGCCGCCCGAGGCCCCGGTAATCAGCACGCGCGCATCTTTCAGTCCGGCATCCACGGAAACACTCCAGCGGTCATCGAAGATTGCCGTTCGGGAGGTTGATCTGGGAACGGCAAAACGTTCGCATGCGCCCACGGCAAAAAACGCCGCCGGTGAGACATGATCCCGCCACGATCACGTGCAACTCTGGGCTTGAACGTCCTCGACATTTGCACCACGCCTACGCGGCAAAGCACACCGCGAATTCCTGCTGGGCGGCTATCATAACACTTTCTTCACAGTTGGTCGCGGCACTTCGATCGACCCGATTGCTGCCGCCGCGGATGGGCATACAACGTTGGAGCCATGCTACATAGGATGAGAATCCCGGGGCGTCCGGCTAAAGCGGCCGCCTCCGACAATTATCGGTAGTCAACGGACAAGATATGCCGGCCCTCGGAACTCACGAGACCTGGATTGTGATGATCGTGTTCAACGACGAGACCACGCCCCAGGTTATGGGCGATCCGAGTGGTTGCGGCGCCGGGCGAGCCTTTCCCGGCTTGCGATCAGGGGCCGTTCTTCCTAGAATGAGGTGCATCAGCGGTGTGCCGGAAGGCCCCTGCGCCATGCGGATCGCGAATGGCCCGCGGCAAGCCGATCTGATGTTCGGAGTCCGTCCGACGTGGGAGCGTCAATCACGACGCACAGAGGAAGAGTCTTTGTGATCGCCCAACCCTCCGCAGTCGGCCTGAATGTTCTGGTTCTCAACCGGAGCTACATGGCGCTGCGCGTCGTGAACGTCAAACGCGCCTTCAGCCTTCTGTTTCGCGAACTCGCCGAGGTCGTTCACATCGATCAGGGCCGATACGTGTCCTACGACTTCTCCGAATGGTGCGAACTCAGCGAGTTAGCCAGAGAGTTCGAGCCTGACGCTCACGATTGGATTCGCACGGTGCGCTTCGACATCGCCGTCCCGAGGATCATCCGCCTCGCGGTCTATGACCGGCTGCCTCGACAGGCCGTCAAGTTCAACCGGCGAAATATCTACGCCCGCGATCAGAACCACTGTCAATACTGCGGCGGGAAGTTTTCGACGAGTGAGCTCTCTCTGGATCACGTGGTCCCACGAAGCCAGGGCGGCAAGGCCACCTGGGAAAACATCGTCTGTGCCTGCCTGGAGTGTAACATCAAGAAGGGCGGCCGAACGCCTGCGCAGGCCCACCTCTCCCTCATTCGCCGCCCCACCAAGCCTCGCCGCAATCCCGTCCTCACCATCAAGCTGGCCGACGGCCGCTACGCAAGTTGGAAGGCCTTCCTCGACAATGCCTACTGGTCCGTCGAACTGAAGTAATCCAAACTTCCCCCCACAAGATCGCTCGCAAAGATCATCGCAGCTTCAGGGCCGCGCCCGCACGGATCACGGCTCGATCCGTCACTATCTCGGTGAATCAAGGATCGAGCAGCGGCGCCGGAATGTTCGACAGACGTGAATAGACGACGGGCGTGCCGGGCGGCAATCCATTCAAGGATCCCACCAACGTCAACCCGTTTGCGGACATGGCCGCGTTCTGAAACCCGACCGGAAAGCCCAGCGTCTGCGTCGAGAAATCGAAGCGATCGCCGATGCGGATCGGCTCCTGTGCGAACGCCGACGCCACCGGCTGACCGGGCACGCCTCGGATCGGCCGGCCGTTGTAGGAGACGTAGAAATTGCCGTCACCGGCTATCGTGCGATCGAAGAGGATGGCGCCGATGATCTCGCCGCCGGCGCCGAATCTCAGGATCGACCTGCCGAACAAGTTGACCGTCTCCCATGCGCCCGCCAAGACCGCAACCGTATCATTGGGAGACAGGGCAATCGTCAGCGATTGAGTCTCGGGCCTACACTCGTCGAGGGACTTCACCATGACCGTGCGAAACTCGGTAAGGCGGCCGGCCGCGCTGACGGTAATGTCAAAGTCGCCGACCGCGTTGAATGCCATGGAAAACGCCTCGCAATCGCCTTGGCAGAACGTGAAAAACGGCTGCCCGCCGTTGATGGTGAATGCGAGCGTCGCAGCGGGAAGCGTGACCCCGTCCTGATCAGTCACGGTCACGACGACGGATGGGACGCCCACACCGCCGCAGTCCGGCGCGCCGGGAAGCGGAAGACCGTTGCACTGGCCGTTCATCCCGGTCGACAGGACCACCGCACAGAGCAGTAATAGAGGTTTCAGCGCAGAGGTAGGCACAAGAAAGCATAGGCACTTCAAGCCCGGCCGATCAAGCAGCCTGCGGCCCCGACCGTTGACCGCTCGTTATCAGACTTCGCACCCGACCGCCCTGATACTTCGGTATCGGAGCACCGCACCCGAAGCCGGAAAGAGCGCTGATCAAGCCTAGATCATCAGACAAAACCGGGGGGACGGGAGACCCTCCGGAATGGCCGGACGCTCCGGCGGCCCCGATGACGAAAGGATGGTGGCGAATGCGCACGAGAGTCTGGTCTCACAAGCCGTTGGTCGGCATTTTGCTCGGCCTCATCGCATGGTTCCTGCCGGCGTCCTCCGGCTGCGGAATCAATCCCAACCTCACCGCGGACCAACAGGACAAGGAGACCGCCGTCAGAATGGCCTGGGTTGAAAAGGCCATCCAGGTCGCCGAGAAGCATGGCGTGGCCTATCGCGTCGAAGTCAACGCCTCGGGGCGACCTTCCATCGGCGAGACCGTAGACCTGTACCTGGACAGCGGCATCAACGCCAGAATCATCATGTTCGGCAACGGCGCCGCCGGCCGCAAACCGTCTACCCTGGGGGCGGTAGAATGAGCGCCCAATCGCAACACCGCCTCGCGTTGCCCTGCGGCCTGACCCGTCGACTCGGCCCATGGCTCGGGAGCATGTTGATCGGTTGGCTGCCGGCCCTGGACGGTTGCGTCACGGCCGAAGAGATGAACGCCCTCAAGGCCACGGCCGAAGAGATGACCCAGGACATCGGCGCCCTACAGGTGCGGCTGAACGCCAGGATCGACACGGGCGGCGGAGACGTCAATGAGCCGGTGACCAGTTGGATACTCGCGGCCGGCTATGCACTGGTCCCGATGTCTTTTCTCGCCTATCTGTTGGCCCACCGGTCTCGGCGTTTCAGGCGATTCAAAGAGCGCATCCGCGGCGAAGCAACGGCCTGGTCGACTTTCACAGCGAGTCAGACGCGACAATCCCACCACCCCCACGGGACCTGAGGAGGATCGTGAGTCTATCGCCGTCGCTTCTTTCCCGTAGAACTCCTCTTGGACAGCGCCGCAGGCTTGGGAGCGGACCGCGTTCCACGGTGAGCCTGCGCGCGGGCCTTCGGCGCGGGTGTGCGCCGCTTGGTCGGCCCCGATGCCCTGCGCACCGCTGCCTTCTTCTTGCCTGCCCCTTTCGTGGGCTTCGGTTTTCCCGCCGCCCCCCGAGAAATCACCGTCTGCGCCGCCGCCAGCCGGGCGATCGGAACGCGATAGGGCGAACAACTCACATAGTCCATGTCCGCCGCGTCGCAGAAGCTGACGGAATCGGGATCGCCGCCATGCTCGCCGCAGATGCCCACCTTCAGGTCTTTCCTGGCGGCTCGCCCATGCTTGATCGCGTGATGGATCAGCACGCCCACGCCTTCGCGGTCAATGGTCTGAAAAGGATCGTTGGAAAAAATGCCGGCCTTATCCTGGTTCACGTAGTCAGGCAAAAACCTGCCCGCATCGTCGCGTGACAAGGCCATGACCGTTTGGGTCAGGTCGTTGGTGCCGAAGCTGAAGAACTCCGCTACCTCCGCAATTGCTCCGGCGGTCAGGGCCGCCCTCGGCGTTTCGATCATCGTTCCAACGAGGTATTTCAATTTGATGCCGGCCTCACGAAGAATCTCATCCGCCACCTCGCGCGTCTGATCCACGAGAATCTTCAACTCCTTGGCATCGATGCACAGCGGGATCATGATCTCCGGCGACACCTTGACCTTGCGGCGCCGGCATTCCACCGCGGCCTCGATGATCGCCCGCACCTGCATCTCCAGGATTTCGGGATAGGTGATCGCCAGGCGACAACCACGGTGCCCCAACATCGGGTTGGATTCGTGCAACTGTTCCACTCGATCCCGGACGGTCTCGAATGTGACGCCAATCTGCTCCGCCAGCTCGCGCTGTTTGTCTTCCGCGTGCGGGACGAATTCGTGCAAGGGCGGATCAACCAGACGAATGGTCACCGGTCGCCCGGCCATGGCCTCGAAGATGCCGATGAAGTCCTGCCGTTGGTAGGGCAGGAGCTTCGCCAGCGCTTCACGTCGAGCCTCGGTGCTCCCTGCGACAATCATTTCCTGAATCGCCAGGCGCCGCTCATGGGTGTCGAAGAACATGTGCTCGGTGCGGCAGAGGCCGATGCCCTCGGCCCCCAACTTGATCGCATTCTCCGCATCGTAGGGGGTGTCCGCGTTGGTCCGCACCTTGAGGCGACGCCGTGCATCGCACCAGCCCATCAACGTATGGTATTCGTCGGGCATGGTCGGTGTGACCAACGGAAGCTCACCCTCATAAATCGTCCCAAGTGAACCGTCCAGCGTCAGGAGGTCGCCTTCGTTCAACGTTCGGCCGTTGATCGACATGGTTTGTGCCGCTTCATCGATCCGAAGATCACCGCATCCAACCACACAACACTTGCCCCATCCCCGCGCCACCACCGCGGCGTGTGAGGTCTTGCCGCCGGTCGCCGTCAGGATGCCCTGCGAGGCGTGCATTCCGCCGACGTCTTCCGGGCTCGTTTCCTTGCGAACCAGAATCACCTTTCGGCCCTCGCCGTTCAGCTTTTCCGCCAGCGGCGCCGTGAACGCGATCTGTCCGGACGCCGCGCCGGGCACGGCATTCACGCCCACGCCCAATTGCCGCATCGACAACGATTTCGAGTCGAAGGACGGATCGATGATCGGATAAAACAACCGCTCAATGTCCACCGCCCGGATGCGCATAATCGCCTCTTCACGCGTAAGCACCGGCTTGGTCGCCGCGGCGACGTACTTCTTGGCCACGTAACCTTTTTTCGCCAACCGATTGGCCTCCGCCTTACCCAGCAGAGGCTTCGTCGCCTGATCCACGGCGATCTTGAATGCCGCCGCCGGCGTTCGCTTGCCGGACCGGCACTGCAACAAATAGAGCTTGCCCCGCTCCACCGTGAACTCCAGGTCCTGCATGTCCTTGTAGTGGGTCTCCAGCATGACCCGAACGCCGCATAGCTGGTCGTACACTTCGGGATAACGCTTTCCGAGATCACTCAGGTGGAGCGGCGTGCGGATTCCGGCGACGACGTCCTCGCCTTGTGCGTTCATCAACAGGTCGCCGTAAAAGGTGTTTTCACCGGTGCTCGGGTCGCGCGTAAAGCACACCCCGGTCCCACTGTCCTCGCCCATGTTGCCGTAGACCATCTGCACGACATTCACGGCCGTGCCGGCCAAGCCGCTAATGCGCTCAACCTCGCGATACTTGATCGCCTTGTCCGCCATCCAGGAACCGAACACGGCATTGATCGCTCCGACCAACTGCTCCCACGGATCCTGCGGAAACGGGCGGCCTCCCTCCGTGCGGAAAAACGACTTGAATCTCTCGCACAAATCCCGCAGGTCGTCCGCGGTCAGATCGGAATCCAGCTCGACGCCGACCTCAGCCTTCTTCTCCGCGAGTTTCTCTTCAAGCACGTCCTTCGACAGCCCCACCACGACCGTCGAATACATCTGAATGAATCGCCGGTAGGAATCCCAGGCGAAGCGCGGATTGCCCGTACACTTGGCCAACCCCTCGACCGACGCATCATTCATCCCCAGGTTCAGGACCGTCTCCATCATGCCCGGCATCGACACCGCCGCACCGCTTCGCACGGACACCAGCAGTGGATTGTCCGCGTCACCCAGCTTCTTTCCGCAGGTCTTCTCCAATGTGGTCAGATGCTGACGGACCTGCCGCTCCAGCCCCGCCGGCCAGCGATGGCCCCCGTCGGAATAGAGGCGACAGACTTCGGTCGTGATCGTAAAACCGGCGGGAACGGGCAGGCCGATGTGGGTCATTTCCGCGAGGCCCGCCCCCTTGCCGCCCAGCAGCAGCTTCTGGCTTCCCTTGCCCTCGGCCCGACCGTTTCCATAGAAATAAACAAACTTCGCAGCCATGTCCCTGTTGCTCCTTGTGTCAGATTGGAGACCGAGTTCAAGACTCCGTCCACTCGTATTTCGTCAGGCGTCAATCTCAAAGGTGTATTGATCGCTTGAGGAATCGCTCTTGGCAGCCTGAAGCAACGCGCCGACCCTTTCGCGACTTGCAGAGCCGATCCGCACGCGCTTAAGACAAGCTCCCCCATCGTGCCGCAGAAAGACCTGCGACATGAACGGAGACTCTAGAGTCCGCCCCGCGCACTGTCAACGTCCCGCCGCACAGGACGCCCCGAGCTGAACGGCCCTTGTCCCCAAACGTGCGCCACAGTCGATCAGCCTATGCGCCACCGCCGCCGTACCCGAACCGAGCCGCGTTCTGTGAACGCGGTGGAGATCCGAGCCGCCGCAGTTATGCGGCGGTTAGACCGGGCCATGACTGGCCCGGCTCGGATCGACGGCCGTCACAGACGGCGGCTCTCTTCTTGGCTGCACTATCCTTCCGCAGCCGGCGAGGATTGGCGTGGGGCCTTGCCCTCTCTGATGAGCGTGATCGTTCGCGGCAGGAGTTCGTGTTCCAGGGCATGGACGCGGGCGGCGAGGGTGTCGGGAGTGTCGTCGGGCCGGACCTCGCAGCGCGATTGCAAAATGATCCGGCCGTGGTCGTACTGATTGTCGACCCAGTGGGTCGTGGCCCCGGTTTCGATCTCGCCCGCCGCCAGCACCGCCTTGTGAACGCGGAGGCCGTAGTAACCCTGGCCGCCGAATTTCGGCAACAGCGCGGGATGGATGTTGATGGTCTTGCCGAGCCAGCGGCCGGGCAGCTTCCAATAGCAGAGCCAGCCGGCCTGAACGGCGAGGTCTACGGCATGGGCGTCGAGCGTTTGGGTGAGCTGGTCGCTGAATTGGTCCACCTTCTGGAAGTCCTTCGCGCGGTGGAAGTCGACCGGCAGGCCGGCGGCGCGGGCGCGCTGCACGCCTTGGGCATCGGTGCGAGACGAGATCACCACGGCGACTTCCGTGTGCCGCAGGCGACCGTCGGCGATTCGATCGATGAGGTTTTGCAGGCCCGTCCCGTCACCGGAGATGAGCACGGCGATCCGCAGGTTGCGCCCCGATGTCTGTCCCGTCTTCTTGCGGCTCATGGCAGTTTGTCGTGGATGATATCGTGTTGGATCAGAAACCGTCGGATCTCGCCCCAGTAGCGTTCCAGATTGGCGTCGCCGGGAAAATCGTTGTGCCGGCAGTCGTATTCGACGTAAATCGCATCGCGCGCGATGCTGCGCAGGGCCCGGCCATGGGCGACGGGGATGATGTCGTCGCTCTTCCCATGAAAAATGAGAGCGGGCACGTTCAGGGCGGCAAGGACGCGGTCCGTGCGAAAGGGGTTGCTTGAGAGAAAGGTCGGTGCGAGGTATCGGTGGGCCATGGACGCCGCGCTCTTGAAGGTGGATTCGAGGATGAGTAGTTTTGGCTTGCGGCGCGCGGCGAGTTGTGCGGCCGGTCCGCCGCCGAGCGATCGGCCGTGAATCACGATGCGCGTCTTGTCGATGTCGGAGCGATCGCAGACGGCGTCGTAGAAATACAAGGCGTCGCCCACAAGGGCCGCTTCACTGGGGGTGCCGTCGGACCGGCCGTAGCCCCGGTACTCCGGCAGGAGCAGCGAACAGCCCATGCGGCGATATCCTTCAATGACGTCTTGTTGGTGGTCGATGATCTCGGCGTTTCCGTGGAAGAAGATGACCAACGGTTGGGCCGCGGCGGCCCCGACGTCGAAGCCGGGGACGAACCAGGCGACGACCCTGCCGCCGGCGATGTCTCTGATAAGCTCGACCGTCGTTGCGCTGTAACGCATCGGCATGGGGTCGGCGGCGAGGTCCGCGGGGAAGAGCAGCTTATCCTGATAGAACCACAGCGTGGCGCACCAGGCGACGTAGAGGGCCAAGAGGAAGACCAGGGCGCGGAACCAGATGCGCTTGCGCAGCGGTCGGCCGACGGGTGGTCGTGCATCGCCGTCGGCTGAACTCTGTATCGGCGGTTGAGGCATCGGTCTGCTCCACGCACTAAGAGTATACCGCGGCGACCGTTTCCGAGCGCTTCGTCACAATCGATTCTTCGGGTTGGGTGGTACGGGCATCTTGCCCGTTCCGGACGGGCGAGACGCCCGTACCACCCTGAAGATCAACTGTGACGGAGCACTAGCGTGCGCCGCCAAACGGCAAGCCCGTTCGGCGCCACGCTGCCCACGTTTAGCCGCGACCCAACAGGGAGCGCTCGGCGATCACCGTCTTCAGGTTAGCGCGAAGCCTCACGGCAGGCCGACGATGTAGGCGTTCCAACCCGGGGTGTTCTCGCCCTGCTCACACTTGCGATAGACGCCGTTGCCCTCGCCGTCCTTGTCGGTCCCCTCCCAATAGACCTCCGTCGAGCCGAAGCCGGCATCGAGCAGGGCATCCTGGATGCCGCCGAGGGTCCAGAGGCGCCAGTCATAAGTGAAGGCCTTCTTGAGCATCGTGCCGTCGGGAAACCTGAAGTGAATGTGGCAAACGGTGTGGTCATTGATGGGGTTGTAGACGGCCTGATCCCAGACGTAGGTGAAGCCGGGATGTCTGGTATCTTCGGTCATCTCCTCCTGGGCCTCCCAGCCGCCGTAGGCATCGAGGATGAACATGCCCTTGGGGGCGAGAGATTTCCGCACGGCTTTGTAATAAGCGACCAGTTCGTTGCGGCGTTTGAAGATGAAATAGCTGAAGTTGAATGCCCCGACGATGTGAACCTTCGGCCGGCGGACGTTGAGGACATTGTCCCGGATCAGGTGAACGCGGGCGGCGGCCTCGTCGGACAGGCGGGCGACGTTGTGCTTTCGGCCGTAATCGAGCGTGGGATTGTCGAGGTCGACGCCGTAGGCGTGGTTTGCGCGCCGCCGCCTGGCCCATTCGCAACTGATCAGCGCGGTCCCGCAGAAGTCCTCTCGAAACAGCGTGGGCGCCTGACCGTACCGCTTCTTGTAGATGCGCGTGCAGAAGTCCACTTCCGACTCGGGCGATTGGACGGCCTTCTGATAGAGGACGAACTTGTCGGCGGTCTTGGCGGTGTATCGTGGTGCGGGTCGAGCCATGGCTTCGAGGTTCCATATTATTGATCACAGGGACGGTATGCAGCCGATCGCGAGCGAGGGAATGTAGCAGATCGGCGACGAAGTTCAACGGCAGCCTGTTGAAATCGATCCGGTCACGTGGGTATGATGATGGGAGTGTTCGTGCTGCATTTCACGAAATAACACCGGATCGTCGGTGGAAGGGAAGGAGACCCGATGGCGTCGGCGAAACGTAATGGTCGCGTGGTAGCTGCAAACCTCTCGGATCGGTTGCGAGAAACCGGCAGGCAAGGCCGCAACGGCGGCGCCTTGGTTCGCCATGCGGGGTGCCGCCTGTTGACGGCGATGGTCCTGCTCTCTCCGTTTGCGAAGGCGGCGGCAGAGGAGCCGCGGCCCCAGCCGCGCCCTTCGTGTAGGGCACCGCTGCTGATCTCTCGGCCCACCGGCAGCGCCACCGCCTCGGTCGTTGCGTCAACGTCGCCACCGCTTCTGCGAAGTGCGGTCGCGCGGGGGACCGTCTCCGGCTGCGACGATGGAACGGTCATCGACCTGATGGTCGTGTACACGGAGGATGCAAGAGTGGCGGCAGGGGGGACCGCGAGCATCCTCTCCAGAATCAACGACTCGGTGGCGGACACGAACCTGGCTTTCTCCAACAGCCTGATCAACACGAGCGTGAGCCTTGTCCACACCGAAGAGGTCGCTTACGTCGAAACCGGCTCCACCGATATCGACGGACCGCGGCTGCTCGACCCGAACGACGGCTTTCTCGATGAAGTCCACCCCTTGCGCGACCAGCACTCGGCGGACATCGTTGCCTTGTGGGTGAACAGCCTGGAAACCGGCGGGCGCATCTTCGAGAGGCTCAATCCATCGGGCGGCAGCGGTTTCCATGAGATGCGGCAGGATAATTACAATCTCTTTACCATGGCCCATGAGTTGGGGCATAACCTCGGCTGCGCGCATGATCGGGCGAATGAGTTCTTCGGGGACAACTACTTCTCTTACTCCTACGGCTACCACGAGCCGGGCGGGGCGTGGCATACGATCATGGCCGTGGTTCCGCCGAATACGCCGGTCATTCCACACTTCTCCAATCCGAACGTGACGTTTGGCGGGTTGCCGACGGGCGTGGCCATCGGTCAGCCGTTGGAGGCCGACTGTGCCGCGACGATTGATCTGACACGGCACATCGTCGCGAATTTCCGCGTGGCGCCGGTCGCGGGGCTTCCGGCGGTGCTCCATGTCGATGCGTCGGCGCCGGCGGGTGGCGATGGTCTTGGTTGGGCGACGGCGTTCGACGACTTGCAGGAGGCCTTGTGTCAGGCGGCGCGTTCACAAGGCGCGGTCGAGCAAATCTGGGTCGCGGCTGGGACGTATGAGCCGGATCGCGGCACGGGATTGAGGCAGATGTCGTTTCGTCTACAAGACGGGTTGGCGATTTACGGCGGCTTTGCCGGAACGGAGACCATGCTCTCCCAGCGCGATGCCGTCGCCCAGGTCACGCGCCTCAGCGGCGACCTCGGCATACCGCTGGATGCCTCGGACAATTCTCAGCACGTGCTCGTCGCGGAGAATGTCGATGGGACGGCGGTGCTGGATGGATTCACCATCTCCGGCGGCAATGCGGACGTGGTCAACAACTTCTTTGTTGACACCGGAGGCGGGATGCGCAATGAGGCCGCCTCGCCGACGATCGTCGATTGCTCTTTTGGTTCCAACGCGGCGACGTCGGGCGCCGGAATGGGCAACTTCGCGGGCAGTGCTCCGGCGGTTTCCTCCTGCACCTTCTCGAACAACGCGGCGACCGGTGCCGGCGGCGCGGTCCACAATGACGCCAGCGACGCCGGCTTTACGAATTGTGAATTCACTGGCAACAGCTCTCCCTTTGGCGGGGCCATGTGGAATCAGAACTCGGACCCGACGCTGACGCTCTGCACCTTCGACGCCAACCTGACGAGTGGGGGCGGTTCCGGCGGGGCGATGGCCAACGAGGGCGCCAGCGCGCCGGTCCTGAACGCCTGCGACTTTCTCGGCAATTCAGCCGATACGGGCGGCGCCGTGTACAGCTTCGCCTGCAATCCGACACTGATCGGCTGCACGTTCACGCTCAACTCGGCGGTCTTCGGCGGAGGGGCCGTCGCCAACGGCGGCGGGGCGCTGGCGATGCTCACCGGCTGCACCTTCACGACCAACGTGGCCGGTTTCGGCGGCGCCGTCTATTGCTTCGACAATAGCGACGCGACCATCACTCAGTGCACGTTTACGGGCAACTCCGCCGACGATGCCGGCGCGGTCTATGTCTTCAATGCCGGACCCACCATTCGCGGCTGCACCTTCAACCAGAACACCGCGGGGGCGGCCCCGTTCGGCGTCGGCGGCGCGATGGCCAACGTCGTCGGCAGCACGACCTTGGTGTCGAACAGCACGTTCACTGGAAACGCGGCCGGTTTTGCGGGTGGGGCGGTGCAGAATGAAAACAGTCCCACAACCTTTGTCAATTGCGGCTTTTTCGGAAACGACGCCGACTGGAGCGGCGGCGGGATGCAGAACATCGGCAGCAACGTGACGATGACCGGCTGTCTATTCAGCGGCAATCGCGCCGTCAATTGCTGTGGCGGCGGCATCACGGAGTTTGGCGACAGCAGTTCGGTCATGACCAACGTCACGCTGGGTGGAAATCACGCAGGCTCCGCGGGCGGCGGCATTGCGGTGGACAGCAACAATCCTCCCACGCTGACCAGCGCGATTCTCTGGGGAAACGACGACCCCTTCGGCACCACCGAGACGCAACAGATACATCACTTCAACGGTGCGACGGTCGTGAACCATTGCAGCGTCCAGGGGTGGACCGGCGCCCTCGGCGGAGCGGCCAATAATGGATCGGACCCGCTGTTCGTCGATGCGGACGGAGCCGACAACATCATCGGCACGGCGGATGATGACCCGCGGCTGGCTGCCGGCTCACCGGCGATCGATTCGGCGGACAACACCGCGGTGCCGGCGGACGGCGCCGACCTTGACATGGACAGTGATCTCGCCGAACGCAGCCCGCTCGATCTGGATGGGAATCCCCGTTTCGTGGATGACCCGTCCGTGGCCGATACCGGCATCGCCGATCCGCCGGCGTATCCAGCCGTGGCGGATCGGGGCGCTTATGAGTTCCAGGTGCCGGCGGCGTGCCTGTCGTGCCCCGGCGACCTGGACGGGAGTGACGGCATTGACGCCGGTGACATACAGTCGTTCGTCGATTGCTTTATTGCGGGCCCGGCGATCGGCCCGACCTGCGCTTGCGCGGACCTGGACGCCGGCACCACGATCGACGCCGCCGACGTTGCGCTGTTGGTTGAGGAACTCCTGTCAACTTCGGCGTGTCCGTAGCCGATCATCGCTGCGGACACGCAGGCCGATCCCACTGCCCGCAGGTGATTCTGTCGCGTCATTCCACGGGCTTGACGCAGATGTTGGCGGTGTGTCCTTCGATCTCGGCCTGGGCCTCTTCCGCCCCGGCGATGGATTGGTTCAACAGCGTCTGGGCCAGCGTTTCCCCTCGGATGTATTCCGCGTAGGCATTCACGACGCGGTGGACCTCCTCGCCGCCGATGATGGCCAGGTCGATGCGCTGCTCGTACCGCAGGTCCAGCTTCTTGCGCATCTGTTGAACCTGATTGACCAGGTCGCGGGCACATCCTTCATCGCGCAGCTCGGGCGTGATCGTGGCATCCAGCACGAGGATTCCCTGGCCGGGGATGCGCTCTGCCGCGTAGCCCGACTTGGCGTGAAGCTCCACGAGCAATTCATCGGCCGTAAGTTCGACGTCCTGGCCGCCGACGTCCATCGTGTAAGAGCCGTCCGTTTCGAGTTGCTTCATGATGCCGTCCACGTTCGGATGTTTGGCGAGGGTCGCCTTGATCTTCGGCGCCAGCGGGCCGTGCTTCGGGCCGATCTTCTTGAAGTCGGGCTTGATCTCGTAGTGGACGTATTGATCGATCGCGCCGGCATCGACGAAGTCGATTCGCTTGACGTTGAGTTCATCCTGAATGATCTCGTCGTATTTCATGACGATCTCAGCCTGCCGGTGATACAGTTCGATCGCGGCCAGCGGCTGGCGAACGCGGAGTTTGGCGGCGGATCGGGCGGCGCGGCCGCAGGAAACGAGCTGGCGGACAAGCTTGACCTCGTCATTCAACCCGGCATCAATCCGTGCATCGACCTCGGCTTGGTTTGCCTCGGTGATCGGATAGTCGCATAGGTGGACGCTGAGCGGGGCGTCTGCGTCGTGGGTTCTCACGAGGTTCTGATACATCGACTCGGCGATGAACGGCGTGAACGGAGCGATCAGCTTCGTGACCGTCACGAGGCAGTGGTGGAGCGTGGCGTAGGCGGACCGTTTGTCGTTGTCGATCTCGCTGCGCCAGAATCGGTCGCGGTTGCGCCGGACGTACCAATTCGACAGGGCATCGACGAAATCGCTCAGCGCCCGGGCCGCGTTGTAGTTGTCGTAAGCCTCCATGCAGTCGAACACCTGGCGGCTGCATTGGGCAAGCTCACTGCGAATCCAGCGATCGAGGTCCGTCTGGTGGTGCTCGTCCGTTTGTTGATCCGGCGTCCACTTGTCGATGTTCGCGTAGATCACGAAGAAGCTGTAGCAGTTGTAGAGCCGGATGAGGAACTCGCGCTGGCCTTCGGCGATGGCGGATTCCTGAAAGCGGATGGAGGTCCACGGCGACTGGCCGCTGAAAAAGAGCCAGCGCATCGCGTCGGCCCCTTCATTCTCGAAGATGTAGGCCGGCTCTTTGTAGTTCTTCTTGGACTTGGACATCTTCAGGCCGTCTTCGCCCATGAGCAAGCCAAGGACGATGCAGTTGCGAAATGGAATTGGATACTCGGCTTCGGCGATGTCGCCGCGAGCGACGCCCTCGGAGCCGAACAACATCGTCGCGATGGCGACCAGGGAGTAAAACCAGCCGCGGGTTTGGTCGAGGGCTTCAGAGATGAAGTCCGCGGGAAACTGTGAGCCGAACGCATCGGCCCCCGTGTGTGGGAAACCCCACTGGGCAAAGGGCATCGCGCCGGAGTCGTACCAGCAGTCAATCACCTCCGGCACGCGTTTCATTCGACGTTCAGAGCCGTGATCGCCGGCGAGCGGCGGGGTTGCGCTTTGCGTCGCAGTGCCTCCCTGTGGATGCGGCGTCCCCGATCCGTGACCAGAAACCGCTCCCTGACGGTCGCGGCTCTGTTGTCCCGCACATTTCGGGCACTCGTAGGTCACGGCGTCGATGTACGGCTTATGCACCTTCAGATGCTCGCTGATCTTCGGATCGGCTTTCCTGGCGGATTCCCACGCTTCCAGTCCGCCGACGCCGGGCTTCGCGATGAGCACGTCGTACGAGTCGAGCGCCTCGGCGTGGCCGCACGATTCGCACACCCAGATCGGCAGTGGCGTGCCCCAATACCGCTCGCGCGAGAGCGACCAGTCGACGTTGCTTTCGAGGAACTTGCCGAAGCGGCCGGTCTTGATGTGGTCCGGCAGCCAGTTGATCCGCTCGTTGTTGGCCAGCATGTCGTCCTTGAACTGCGTCGTGCGGATGAACCAGCTCCTGCGCGGATACTGAATCAGCGGGTCTTCCTCGGCCCGCCAGCAGAAGGGATAGTCATGGCGGTATTGCTCCTGATGCAGCAGCAGCCCGCGCTCCTTCATGTCGCGGATGATGTCCTTATCGCAGTCCTTGACCCAGCGGCCCTCGTAGCGATTCCTGAAACTGTCGTATTGGGGACATTGATTGGAAAGCGTGTCCTCAACTCCGAAGCAAAACGTTCCATTAGCTGCGACCGCGCAAAGCAGGGGTACCGCTTCGGGATCAGAGAATCGTAGCCGTTCCTTTTGGAGCAATTCAAAGTCAACTTCACCAAATGCAGGCGCCTCGTGAACCAAACCAGTACCGGATTCGAGCGTAACGAATTCCGCATCAAGGATCCGCCACGCCACATGCTTTTCGTGGGGTTGGTTCGCAAGTCTCGATGTAACGTCCCGCCATGGACGATTGGGAGCTGTCGGCCATTCCGAGGACGTTGGGGAGGCCAATGATCCGACCCACGTGAAGCTCGTTTGTTCAATGTATGGAACATTGTCATAATAACGTTCGCGGAACGGAGGCACATAGCGCAGGCCGACAAGGTCAGAACCCTTCACCGTCCGTTCGATCATCCACTTGCCGGTTTTCTTGAGCTTCCTGGCGATGGGTTCAACGAGGGCCTTGGCGAAGATGAGGCGCTCGCCGGTATCTTCATCGTGGACGATCGCATACTCGAAGTCCTTGTTCACCGCCGCGAACATGTTGCTCGGCAGCGTCCACGGCGTCGTCGTCCAGACGAGGAGGGAAACCTGTGGCGTGTGGCCAGGAGTCTGGGGAGGTGCGGCACTCTGGGTGGTACGGGCGTCCCGCCCGTTCTTGACATTCCCATCCGGGCCGATCGACTCAACCCATACCCATTCGTATCCCTCATCGAACCCGCGCTTCAGTGGGTTGTTCGTGATGTAATCGAGTTTTTCATTGAAGTCATCTTCGCTGCGAATAATCCTGTCGAAATACTCTTCCATCCATACGGAGCCCGATCCACCGCGATGCTTGAGAATCGCCTTGGCTGAATAACTCTTGATACTGTGCATCAGCTCTGCGAGAGACCACCAAGTGTCTGCTTCTTTGGGGAGAGGCGTGAGTAGGAGATGCACATGATCCGGCATCACAACGAGGGCGTGGATATCTGCACGCTTCCCATCGAAGTGCCGGCAGGCGCCGTAGACAATGTTCCGCTCGGCGGCAGTGAGTTCACCTTGGCGAGTGCGGAATGTAATGAAGTAAGTGGAACCGCCGGCTTCCCAGTGCGGCAAGTATCGGCGGCGGATGGACAAGTCAGGCCCAGTGCCATTTGGGGGGAAGGGCGGGACGCCCATACCACCCTGGAATTCTTCATTTTTAAGAACGGGCGAGACGCCCGTACCACCCTGGGTATCACCGCCCCCGGCGTTGGTCATGAATGCGAAGAACCGCTCATCCTGCGCCAGCGGAAACCGCACGAATACGCTGGGATCGTCCACTTCGCGGTAGCCCTGTCCGACCTCCCCGGCGGACAGCGCCGTGCCGCCCTGCGCCCACCACCAGACGATCTTGTGCCCTTGATAGAGCAGGCCCGCGTCGAACAGTTTTTTCAGTGACCACCAGACCGATTCGACGTAACTCTTGTGGTAGGTAACGTAGGCCCGGTCGAGATTGACCCAGAATCCCAGCCTCCGCGTCATCTCCTCCCACTCTTTGGTGTAGCGAAAGACCGACTCCAGACACTTGCGGTTGAACGGCTCGACGCCGTAGGCCTCGATCTCTTCCTTGGAGTGAATCCCCAACTCTTTGCAGACCTCCACCTCGACGGGCAGTCCGTGCGTGTCCCAGCCGCCTTTGCGCTGGCAGTGGTGGCCGGTCATGGTCTTGTAGCGCGGGAACAGGTCCTTGATCGCCCGGGTCAGGCAGTGGCCGGGGTGCGGCAGACCATTGGCGGTCGGAGGCCCTTCATAGAACACGAACGGCTTGCCACCTTCGCGCAGGCGAAGGGACTGTCCGTAGACCTGATGCTTGTCCCAAAACGCGAGGATCTCCTTCTCCGTTTTGGGAAAGTCGAAGCGGCTGGAGACGTCATGAAACACGGGCAACTCCGGCAATCAGTGTCAGGTTTGCAGCGACCTGTTGGTCCGCACCGCAGGCCCAACGCAGCATGTTGTCGAACGGCCCTCGCCGGTGCTTCGGGCTGATTCGCATGGTCGTCGCCCTCGATCACACCAGCCCGAAGCGCAAGCGAGGGCCGCTGCGCGCGGGGCTCGGGACGACAATGCGGCAGCGTGGTCGGTCGTGTGCATCCTTGCATCGTCCTCTAACGATCGACCTTGTCGACAGCTTCGGTACCGGCGGCCGGGATGGGCAAAAGCCCCGTCGCCTCGGCGCATTTCTCGACGGCGACCGGCGCGGCTGCGGATGACGTCTTGAACAGGTCGATCTTTCGCCATGCACCGCGACGAAACCGCCACGACAACGCCAAGCCGTAGAGGATAATGTAGAGCGTACACATCATCCAGGGGCCATGCACCCCCCACTGCGGCGCCAAGCGAGACACGAGGTATCCTCCGCCGATGAAGACCAGCCAGCAGTCGAGGAGTATGACGGCGGCGGGCCAGCGCGTGTCGCCGGCGCCGCGCAGGGCGCTCATGTAGGTGATCGAGGCCGCGTCGAAAACCTGAAAAATGGCCGCCCAGATCAGAATGCCGGCGCCCAGACTGACCACCGCAGGGTCGCTGACCAGCGTCTGCGGATCGGCGGACATCAGCCGCATCAACGGATACCGCGCGATGAGGAAGACCAGCCCGACCAGCCCCATGTAAGTGCCGGTGACAATCATGCAGGCACGGGTCCGGACGACGGCGACATTGGGGCGGCCCTCACCGATGGCGTGACCCACGAGGGAGTTCAGGGCGATGCCGATGCCCAGCGCCGGCATGAAGGCGAAGTGCATGTACTGTAGAACGATGTTGGCGGCGGCCATGGCGGCGGTGCCGAAGTCCTTCATGAGCAGGGAGAGGAAGACGAACCACGCACCGATGTCGAGCACCCATTGGATGGCCGTGGGGCCGCCGACGTAGAACATGCCCTTGATCTTCTCCCGGCTGAATCGCCAGGTCAGGAGCGTGCCGAACGTGTGCCTGATCTCGCGCGAGAGGAACACCATCGAGAGCAGGAGCGCTCGCACGCCCCAGGCGATGACGGTTGCGTATGCGGCCCCGCGGATGCCGAGGGCGGGGAATCCAAAGTGGCCGAAGATGAGGCAATAGTTGGCGGCGGCGTTGAAGACGAGCGCCACCAGGGCGGCAATGAGCGAGACCGATGGCTTCTGGATGCCGTTGAAAAACCCCTCGAGGCCGAACGTGATGATGGCAAATCCCATGCTCCAGAAGGCGATTCGACAGTAGGCGACCTGGAGGGCTTGCACCTCGGGCGCCGCCGCGATCAGGGCCCACAACGGCCCGGCGAGTCGCGTGAGGGGATAGCAGAAAAGGGCGAAAACGATGGCCAGGTAGAGGGTCTGCCAGGCGTAGGCGGCGGCCTCGCGGGGCTGTCGTCGGCCCAGGGCTTGGGCGGCGAAGGTCTGGACGCTGGTGGCCCCGCCCATGCCCAGGCACATGACGGCAAAGACCAGGATGGTGGCCGGGCTCACGGCCGCCGTGGCATCGGTTCCCAGCCGCGAAACCATCACGAAATCGACAAAGCCCATGGCCATGCGCGTGACCATCGTGCCGATGATCGGCGTCGCCAGTTTCAGCAGACTGCGCATCTCGGGTCGGAGAAGCGGCGTCGCGTTCAGGTTGTCGTTCATGGCGATGTCGGACACGGTTTCACTTATCCCGACCGTCTGGTTCTCTCCCGGTCGTGCCGCCGCTACGGCCCATCATGTTTCGGCAAGAAAAAAGCCCCGGAAACTCGCGGGCTTCCAGGGCTTTGGCATTTGTGTCTTGATCGAATCAGCCTTGGCCTAAGAAACCTCCCGGCACGAAATGATGCCAGCGCGGACGAACGGATTCCGCAGGTTGACAGGAACGACGCCGACGTTCTGCAAGGACATCATCGAATTACCCATTGCCGGGACGCGTTGCCTCGGCCTTTCCGCGTGGAACCCTATGCGCAGATCAGGAACGTGTCAATGGAGTCTTTCCTTCGCAGGCCGGCGGGGGTCCGTGACACTTTCGGCGGCCCCGAATGGGGCCGAGGACTGTTGCCACGGGTGAAGCGAGGGCCGGCAGGCCCGAGCGGAACCCGTGGGCGCCAATCCCCAAGGAACTGCCGGCCCCGTCAGGGGTCGAGGAATGCTCCACCACTGGATCGCGTGTGCGGCAATTGAACTGCCTCCGCCCCATCCGGGGCGGGAGTGCATTCTCACAAAATGACCACGGGTTCCGTCTCGGCAGGCCGGGACTCCACCCGTGGCTACATTCCTGCGCCCCTTCGGGGCGAACACGCGCGGCCGAGTTTCCGCAACCCTTCGGTGCGGAGACTTTGCCGCCGAAAGCGTCACGGACCCGCCGGCGGCGTCAGAGGCAGACGACCTGGGTGACTTCGGGAATGGCGTCGCGGAGCGACTGCTCGACACCCAGCTTGAGGGTCAAAGCGGCGGAGGGGCAGCCGATGCAGGCGCCGTGGAGGCGGACGCTGACGGTGCCGTCGTCGCCGATATCGACCAACTCGATGTCGCCACCATCGCCCTGAATGGCCGGGCGGAGCTGCCGAATGACGCCTGCGACCTCGTCCCACTTCCGATGGGGTGTCGTATTCGTGGTGGGTCTTGTGTGGTCGGCCATGGGCACCTCTTGCCCTGATTATAGCTGGAGGGGTCGGTGGCCTGCAACGAATCGGCCCGGTTCGCAGAATCGGGCCCGGGCCCCTTGCCAGGCGAGTTTGGACGGGATCAGGACCTGGTGCTCCGTCACAGTTGATCTTTCGGGTGGTACGGGCGTCTCGCCCGTCCGGAACGGGCAAGATGCCCGTACCACCCAACCCGTCCGGAACGGGCAAGATGCCCGTACCACCCAACCCGGTCTGAACGGGCAAGATGCCCGTACCACCCAACCCGTCCGGAACGGGCAAGATGCCCGTACCACCCAACCCGGTCCGAACGGGCAAGATGCCCGTACCACCCAACCCCAAGAATTGATTGCGACGAAGCACTAGGCTCCGGCCTGTTTGTCCAGATGCAGTCTTCCCAGCAATGCGTTGATCAGGACTCGCCAGGGGTTCGGCATGAAGGGCCAGAGCAAGGCGGCACGCATGAGATCGCGCGCGGCCGGGGTGATGCGGCCATTGTCCAGGTAGTGCATGCCGGATCGCTCATGGACCCGGGCCCGGGCACGGCGCTTGAGACGGCCATCCGGCGAATAGCGTTGGTACAAGTCCGCATAGTCGTCGATGAGGCTGAGCATCTCCGCCCGCATGATTTCGGGATCGGTGAAGTGCGCCGGGCCGGGCCGTTGGCGGATGAGTGGCGCGCTGATGAGGACCGCGCGATGACGCTCCAGCAGGTCGATGGCCAGGCGACGGTCCTCGCTCGCCTTGCCCGGAGCGAAGCATCCGACCGATTCGAGCGCCGATCGGCGGACTACCAGCGACGAACAGATCCCCGTGAGGATGTTTCGGACAAGGAGTTCGGCCCGCATGGTGTCCGGTTCAATCGGGCCGTCCCATCGGTATTGGTAATACGACCGGTCGTTCGGTGACCAGACCAGGGCGGCGGTGACGGCGAAGTCGGCCTCGGGATGTTGGTCGAGGGCTGCGAGTTGCAGCTCCAGCTTGCGGGGTTCCCAGACGTCGTCGGCATCCAGGAAGGCCAGCCAATCGCCACGGGCCGCAGAGATGCCGGCGTTGCGGGCGATCGAGGCGCCTTGGTTTGCCTGCCGAATGTAGCGAATCTTGTCACCGTAGGCTCCGCAGACCTCGGCTGTATCGTCGGTGCTGCCGTCGTCTACAACGATGATCTCATCGGCGGGACGGGTTTGCGTGAGGATCGAATCGACGGCATCGGCCAGCACGGCGGCGGAGTTGTAGGTGGGAATCACCACGGAGATGACGGCATCTGCGACGTTTGGATGAGCGGCAGCGCTCGGCTCTGTCGGCATGGTTGCTCCCAGCGGCGTCGAACAGTTTTCCGCAATGGTGCATCGGCGATTTGCGGGGGCCGGCTGAAGTGCGGGAACCGGCGAGCCGGGCCGTCTTCGGCCCCGGTTTCGTCAAAATGTGGTTGAGCTCTTTGGGTGGGCGCAGAGAAGCGGCCTGCCCTCTGAAAGTTCCCTCTCACATCGAGCAGGCCGCCGATTTCTTTGAGTTGGTTCGCGGTGCTTTGGGGAGGCCTCATGCGGCCGCCGCCAAGTACCCTTCGGAACTCAAGAAGATACCATTCGGTTACGCGGGTTCAAGCCAAAACCGTGGACGCCCAACAAGTCACAAGGTCTCGTGGCGGCTTGCGCGTCGCGGGACGATCGTAAGGTCTTGGCACGGGTGAGATAGTTACAATCGTGAGGATCGCAAGTTTTCGTGCCCGTTGCCGGTGCATTGTCCAATTCACAGGAGCGGCTCGCGTGAAATCGGCCGCCGGCCGTAAGATGGGCGCACGGCGAAAGATGATATCACCGTCTTCTGGGGAGTGGACTACACTTCGGGACTCCGGGGCGGTGTCGGGACTCGCGGGGCCTGTGTGGGTTGATCTCATGGCGGCACGGAAGACATTTCGACGAGCGCGACGGCTGTCTGGAAAGAAGGCCTTCTCGCGGGTCTTTGGGGGCCGTTGTTCGGCCGCGGATCGGCTTCTTGTCGTCTTCGTCATGCCGAACGGCTTGTCGTACTGCCGACTGGGGCTGACCGTGGGACGCAAGTGCGGCAATGCCGTCCTGCGAAACCGGATCAAACGCCTGTTGCGCGAGGCCTTTCGTTTGGGGAGTGATGCGCTGCCTCAAGGATATGACATCGTGTGCGTTCCTCGACCGGGATGCGTGAGCCCCTTGGACGCCTATCAACGATCAATGCGATCGCTTTCAGCGCGCGCCGTGGCGCGGTATCGCGCATCCGAGCGGCATGAGCATTGAGCAATTCATGGTGTTTTATCGGCGGTCCGCTGCGGCAGCTCCGATATCGCGACGGCTCTTGAAAGGTCTGAATAAAGTTAATGAAGGCCGATCATCGAAGGTCCGATCGGAGGGGTAGAGGCGATTGGGCAGAGTATGGCGAAGATCGCCTTGTTGTCGGACCCACAACCCGCCTTGAGCGTCCGAGCGACGCAAAGAGGCGGTCTTCCCACCAGGCCGGGGCCCCGCGAGAGGCCTCGGCTTTTTTTCGCGCCGCGGATCGCTTCGGGGTCTACCACGCCGCCAGTTCTCCGACGATCTCTTCCACCAGGTCCTTGACTGTGACAATGCCCAGGCAGTGCCCGGTTGGGCTGGTCACCACGGCAAATCTTCGGGAATCGCGCTGGAGGATCGATAAGGCGTCGACAACGGACATGTCGGCGGAAACTTCAACGGGTTGCCTGGCTGCCGCGCCGACGGGCTGATCCGGCGGGGCGGTCAGGATGTCCAGCAGATGAACCACGCCGGAAACGCGTCGCCGGTTCTTCTGGTAGACCGGCAGGCGGGAATAGGGCGTTCGGCGCAGGATGCGCTCGACGTCCGCCCGCTTGGCATTCTCGGGGATCATGACGACGCGGCTGCGATGCACCATGATCCGGCTCACGGTCGTGGATTGGACAAGGTGGATGCGCTCCAGGATGGAGCTTTGGGTTCGGGTGAGGACGCCTTCGGCGGCGCCCTCTCGCAACATCTGATACACGTCGATTCGCGAGTGCAGGGCCACGCCGGAGACGTTCCTGCGCCCGAACCGATTGAGAACGAACTCCGAGCACTTTCTCTGAACCCAGATGATCCCTGTCAAACCGAACGCCACGTGGGTGATGTAGAGAACCCTCGAGACGCGGCGCATGAGGTGATCCGCGTTGCGGTGGAAAAGGTTTTTCGGGACGATCTCGCCGAAGATGAAAATGAACGGCGTGAGGATGAGCGTCGTGTAGAGTTCGGCGAGGTGCTCGGCCCGGGCCTGGCTGGCGGCGGTGATCGATCTGAGAAAGATCACGGTGAGACAGATCGGCGCAAGATAGTTGGCCAGATTCGTGCCGAACAACGTGGTGAAAAGCAGGCTGGGTCGATCCTGGAGCAGCTTTCGCAGCCGCAGTGCCGAAGCCTCCTTGCGTCGGGCGGCGAGGTGGAGCTTCGTCTGATGGATGCAGTAAAGGCCGGTCTCCGAGCCGCTGTACAGTCCGGAGAAAAACACGAAGCCGAGACACGAAGCCAGCCAAAGGAAGAGTTCGAGATTCGACATCGGGGTGGTCATGGCCGGTCGCCCCCCCGAGAGTCCGTCCTGGGCGTGGCGTCACCGGTCGGCCGTGTGGTGCCCGGTGATTGACCCAGCAAGATCCACAGGTCCGGATTCTCCACGATCGGATGATCCAGTTCGCAACGGATTCGCAGGATGCGCCGGCCTTTCATGGCCACGATCGTCAAGGTGACGGGACCGATGACCACCCGATCGCCCGTCTGAGGCAGGCGGTCGAGCTTCTCAGTGACGAAGCCGCCCAGCGTGTTGAACCGGGATTCCTCAATCGGCAAACCGAAGGCCTGGCAAAACTCGAAGACTGCCAGGCCCGCGTTCAGGAGATAGGTCCGCTCATCGATGCGTTGTGCCGCGGGCGCTGTGATTTTTTCTCCCGGCGCGTGAAGCTCTCCGACGATCGCCTCGACGATGTCTTCCAGGGCGATGACACCCGCCAGCCCGCCGTATTCATCCACCACCACGGCGAACTGTGAGCGAGATCTTCTGAAGTGTGCCAGCAGGGCCTCGACCCGCGCCTGTTCGGGAATGAAGTGAACCGGCCGCACGAGTTGCCGAATCGGGGTGTCCGGATTCAGCAGATATTCCTTGGCGGAAACGATGCCCTGGATGCTGTCAATGCTGCCTTCGTAGGCTGGAATGCGCAGGAGTCGGCTGGTCGTGATGAGCCGGACGAGGGTGTCCGGCGGATCGTCCAGGTTGTAGGCGACGACATCGACGCGGGGCACCATCAGCGCACTGACCCGGAGGTCGGCGAGGTCCATGAGCTGGTGGAGCAGGACGTTCTCGCGAAAGTCGATCAGGCCTTCCTTTCGGCTGTATCTGACCAGCTCTTGCAAGTCGTCGGGGCTGAGGCCCGCACTCGAGGAGTCAGTGCTGAACACCCGGGTCAGCGGCTCAACGAGCACCACGTTCAACAGAACGCGAACCGGCCACGTGACCAGTTCCAGGGCCCGCAGCGGCAGGGCGACGAACGGAGCGAGATGGTCGCTGACGGCGTAGGCGATGAGTTTGGGAAAGATCTCCGCGCCGAACAGGACAATGATGAATCCGACGACGCCGAGGACCGCAGTGCGAAGCCCGGAGTCTCCTGCCATGCGGGTGACGGTGATCCCGAGCATGGAATAGAGGAGGATGTTGACGGCGATATTCGCGAGGAGGACGGTGGAGAGCAGATCGCCGGGGTTGTCTCGCAGGCGGATAATGATGTCATTGGCAATGGTCTTTGATTGGCGTAAGCGATGGAGTTGTTGACGAGTCAGCGCGAAGAGGGCGGTTTCGCTCGCGGAGATCATCCCGCTGATCGCAACCAAAACGCACAGCGAGATGATTCGTTCGATGTTGTCAAGGAAAACGGCCGGCATCATATCGTCAGAATCCGAGAACCCGATGGTAGCGAGGCCGGGTCGAGGTGTCGAACCCCCTGTAGGGTACAGGCGCTCGGGACGGGTTTGACTTGCGGGGCCGTCACGGCGACCCTGCCGCAGGCGGCTGCGATCCGTTGACGAAACTTCCAGGACAGGAGCGACAATGCAGGCGTGGGAATACATGACGTTATTGCCGGTGGGGTTGTTGGCCGGGGCAAGCGGCGGCCTGCTGGGCATCGGCGGTTCGGTGGTCATGATCCCGACCATGGCACTGCTCTTCGGCCGAGACCAGGAGCATTTGTACCAGGCCACGGCCATGATCGTGAATTTCTTCGTCGTCGCCCCGGCCGTCGTGAGGCACCATCAGGCGAACGCGACGCTTCGCCCCATGACGCGGCTCATGATTCCGGGCGCGATTGCCGGCGCCTTGGCCGGTGTGTTTCTCAGCGAATTGCCGGTCTTCCGGGGCAGCGGGCAGGGCTACTTGCAGGTCATGTTCGCACTATTTCTGGGCTACGTGATCGGCCACAATCTCTGGCGCCTCTGGCGTCCGCGGCGTTCGGCGGCGATGAGTGCATCGGATTTGGCACGGCTCTCCAAGCCGCGGATCGTCGCGATCGCCGGGCTTCCGACCGGACTCCTGGCGGGATTGCTGGGGATCGGAGGCGGCGTGTACGCGGTGCCTGCTCAACAGGTGTGGTTCAAGGTTCCACTCCGCAATGCCGTAGCCAATTCTGCCACGACGATCCTGTGGGTGAGCGTTGTGGGAGCCGTCGCCAAGAATGCCGGCCTGACTTCACACGGTCATACCTGGTCCGAGGCAGTGTTGATGGCGCTGTGCCTGATCCCGACGGCGATGGTCGGATCGTGGTATGCGTCGGGGAAGGTCCATCAGTGGCCGGTGGGTGTCATCCGCGCGGCTTTCGTCGTCCTGTTGTTGTACTGCGGCACGAGGATGTTCCTGATGGGCTGGGCCCAGGCGATTGGGTGATCCCGGGCCTGCATCATCCAGGACCTTGCATTCATCACAAGACCGGCCCGAGTCGCCGGCGAGGTCCGACAACGCCACAAGAATGTGAGTGCGGATGAGGTTGCAGTCCGCGGCTCCTGCCTAAAACCCCGCCGGCAGCTTGAAATCGGCCAGGAACACCTGGCTGGTGCCGGTCGGGCCCCGTTGGGACGTCCACATCATCATTTTTCCATTCGGACTGAAAACCGGCAGGCCGTCGAAGCGCGAGCTGAACGTGACGCGCTGCGATCGGCCGGTATCGATGTTGAGCAGATACACCTCGTAGTTGTAGTGTCCGTGGATGCTGGTGGTGTAGATGATGGAGCCGCCGTCGGGATGCCAAAAGGGCGCCCAGTTGACGACCGGGCCGTGTCGGGTGAGTTGTCGTTCGCCGGTGCCGTTGGTGTTGATGACGAAAAGCTGGAGATGATCATCCTGGTTCCGGTCCGCTCGAAAGATGACGCGCTGGCCGTCGGGCGAGTAGAACGGGCCGCCGTCGTAGCCGGGGGCATTGGTGAGTTGGCGCACGTGGCTGCCGTCGGCACGCATGACGTAGAGATCGGGATTGCCGTTGCGGTCTGACGTGAACACGATCGATTCGCCGGACGGACTGTAGGCGCATTCGGCGTCGTATCCGTCCGCGCTGGTGAGCCGTTTGGGATTGGCCCCATCGACGCGGGCCTCGAAGATGTCCATCCCGCCGGGCATATTCCACTGGTAGCTGCTGCCTTCTCGGTGGTAGGCGTTGGGGTTGGGCATGTTTGGGTTGAGATGGCAGGAGGCGAAGATGATCCGCGTGCCATCGGGAGAGAAGAAGCCGCAGGAACAGGCGCCGCCGCCGGGACTGACCTGACGGAGCGTCTCTTTCATCGGCTCGTGTTCGGCGGACAATTGCAGCGTGTACATCTGATACTCGTCTTTGCCCGCCGGATAGGCCTGGAAGATGATCGACCGCATATCCGGTGAGAAATAGGCCTCGCCGGACGCGGTGAGGCCCATGTCCGGGCTGGTGACCTGGCGGACGTTGGTGAGAATCTCGCCTTCGCCGGCGGGCCAGCGTTCCTTCGATGTTTCATCCGGTGTGATGCGATATCCTTGAACGCAACCTGTGAACCAGCATGCGGCAAGGACGGCGAGCGTGTGCTTGGGTGCAACGGCGAGCGTGTGCTTGGCTACAGACGATTTGATCATGGGACCTGATTCCTCGTTGTTTGGTGGCACTATACAAACTTACCGTTTTATGGCGATCGGTCCATAGACAACTCAGCCGAGCTTCCGCGCGGATAAAGTCCGGCTGAAGCCGGCTCATGAACAATCGGAGTCCACCAGCCCACCGACTGAAGTTGGGTACATATTTGGCGGGTAGCTGTGGCCGCAAGGGCGAGTTGGTGTCGGAGGGCGGTCCCAGGTCGACACCATCAGCAGATGGGTCGGATGACCCATCCTACTCACGGCCCGAAGCCGGCTCATGATCAAGTGGGGTCCACCAGCCCACCGATTGAAGCCGGTCTGGTGTTCCACTCGAACCGTCACAGCCTTGATGGCCAATCTGCTGGTGCATGCGTTTTTGCTCCACATGGCGGTGCGTCGTATGATGATGGGACTCCCCTTAAGGTTCTGCGTAAGGGGTGAGTTGCAGCGGCTGGAAAGGAGAGTCTCTTGGAATTGACGCTTCTTTGTATCGGCGATGTCGTCGGCCGGCCCGGTCGGGTCATGGTCGCGCGGGCCGTGCCCGTATTAGTGAAGCAGCACGGCATCGACTGCGTCATCGCCAACGTCGAGAACACGGCCAATGGATCGGGCCTGACCGAGTCCCTCTACCACAAGCTGCGGAACTACGGCGTCCACCTGATGACGATGGGAGATCACATCTACCGCAAGGCGGAGTTGTTGCCGATCCTCGAGCAATCTGATTGCATCGTGCGGCCGGCGAACTACCCGACCGAATCCGTGGGCAGGGACTTCGCGATTTTCCAAACGGCGGGCGGTCCGAAGGTGGCCGTCGTGTCGGTGATGGGCCGGCTGTTCATGCGCCCGCCGTGCGACTGCCCCTTCCACGCAGTGGATCGGGTCCTGACAAAGCTTCCCGACGACGTGAAGGTCGTCGTGGTCGACATGCATGCCGAGGCCTCCAGCGAAAAGGTCGCGATGGGATGGCACCTCAACGGCCGCGTCACCGTCATGTTCGGCACGCACACGCACATCCCGACGGCCGACGAGCGCGTCCTTGACGGCGGCACGGCCTATGTGACGGACGTCGGCATGACCGGTCCTTATGACAGTGTCCTGGGGCGTCGCAAGGACCGCGTCCTCAAAGCGCTCACCACCGGCCTTCCGTGCCCGTTCGACGTGGCCAGTGAGGATGTTCGGCTCTGCGGCGTTCTCGTAAAGCTGGACGGCGAGACCGGCAGGGCGCATCACATTGAGAGAGTTTGCGTGCAGGAAGACTCTCTGCCCATGTCGACCACGCCATAGTGCCGGGTTCGTGTGCCATGTGTGAAGTCGTTCCTTTTCGCGATGAACATGCAGAGGGCGTCATCCGCGTCGTCAGGGACGTCTTCGACGAGTATGGCTTCACGTGGGAGACCGAGGGCTATTGCCGGGACCTCTACGATCCTCGGAGACACTACATCGTGCCGGGAGGAATGTTCTGGGTCGTGCTGGACGGAAGCGACGTGGTCGGCTGCGTCGCGGTGAAAATGCACGCAGAGCAAAGCGAACTCCATCGCATGTATCTGTCGCGGAGTCACCGCGGCCGGGGCCTGGGCCGAAAGCTGTTGGAAACTTGTTTGAACCATGCCCGCCGGCACCGCTGCGCCTCGATGCGCGCCTGGAGCGACGTGAAGCTCACCGACGCCCACCGCCTCTATCTCAGCCACGGCTTCGTGCGCGAGGGTGAGCGGATTTGCGACGACCCGGATCAGAGCCGGGAATATGGTTTTTGGAAGGAGCCGCTGTGAGTTTGGACGGGTCCGGTTCCGGGCGAAAACCTTTCGATCCGCATCGCGTCCGCGGAAGTCGGCAAGGCGGCGGCCTGTTTGATTCGGATGCGGCCGATGCGGACCCGACCGTGTCGGTGTGGCAATTGACCCAGATGGTCAAAAGCGCGATCCACAAGGGCCTGCCGGGCGATCTTCACGTCTTGGGCGAGTTGTCCAACGTGGCCCGGCCCACCGGAGGGCACATTTACTTCACCCTGAAGGATTCGCGGAGCGAGGTGCGGTGCGTGATGTGGCGGTCCGACGCGCGGTCACTCCGTTTCGATATGGACGACGGGCTGGAGGTCGTCGCCACCGGTTCGGTCGATGTCTTCGCCCCGCGCGGGCAATACCAGCTTTACGTTCGACGCATGGAGCCGCGCGGCATCGGTGCATTGGACCTGGCATTTCGGCAACTCAAAGAGCGGCTCGGTAAGGCCGGCCTGTTCGACGTGGACCGCAAGCGCGCCATCCCCAGGTTTCCGAGACGGATCGCGGTCGTGACCAGTCCGACGGGCGCGGCGATTCGCGACATATTGCAGACGATCGAGCGCCGCTTCCCCAAGGTGCATGTCTTGGTGTTCGGTGTTCGCGTTCAGGGTGATGGGGCGGCCGCGGAAATTGCCGACGCCGTCCGACGCGTCAATCTTGCGGCGGCGGAGCATGGCGGCATCGACGTCATGATCGTCGGCAGGGGTGGCGGCTCGTTGGAGGATCTCTGGCCGTTCAACGAGGAGCAAGTTGCGCGGGCGATCCATGCGAGCAAGGTTCCCGTGGTCAGTGCCGTCGGGCACGAAGTCGATTGGACCATCGCGGATTTCGTGGCCGATCTTCGCGCGGCAACGCCGACGGCGGCCGCGGAGATCGTCGTGCCGGTGCTGCGCGACTTGCTCGCCGATCTGGATGGCGGCAGGCATCGGGTCTCTTCGGCGATGGCGCGACGGTTGGAGGTGGCTCGTTCACGGCTCGCCGGACTGGAACGCTCCGCGTGGTTTCGTGACCCGGTGGGGCAGGTGCGCAGACGCCACCAGCAGATTGATGAGTTGTCCGGTCGGTTGCGACTTGGCCTGTCGCACAGCGCGAGGCGCCGGCGTTCGGCGGTCCAGGCCTTGGCGCTGAGGTTGGCCCAGGTCCGGCCGGTCGTTCAACTGGCCCGGCGCCGCGAGATGGTGGCGGCCGTGGCACATCGTTTGCGTTGGGCTCAGGGCCGACTCCACCTCCTGAATGAAAGACGAGTTCGCGCCGCGGAGACGCGACTCCTGACCGCATCACTTTCCAATCGCGTCGAAAAGGAGACAATTGTATTAAAACAGATCGCCCGGCGTCTGCACCGTGGCATGGCGGCGATGCTGGATACCCGATCCCGCGCCTTGGCCGCACTCGCCGGCCGCCTGGAGGCCGGCAGCCACGATCGCCTGCTTCGGCGTGGGTTCACCATCACGCGGCGCAGCCGTGACGGCCGGCTCGTCCGGAAGGCCGCCGAGGTCCGAGAAGGCGAGCGGCTGCTGACCGAGACGGCTGACGGCCGGATCGCCAGCCGCGTGGAGGACGTGCGACAGGGACACTTGTTCGAATCGTAAGCGGAAGCCGGGAACACCAAAGCGGGTCTGAAACAGCTTCATAGGGCGACTTCGGAACCGGACGCATTGCCGGGCGTACTGACTCTGGTCCAAGGACGATCCCTCTCGTCGAGGCCGTTGAAACTGACACGAGAAGCTGGTTGAATGGCGGATCGGCCCAAGCCGACGCTTGCGCCGCTTAATTGAGGATCGCCGGCCGCGGCCGATCATGCGAGGGCACAGGTGAACTGACATGGCAAAGACAAAGTTCGACTTCGAGACTGCCATGGCCCGGGCGGAGGAGATCGCCGTCGCAATCGAGGAAGGCAAAATCGGCCTGGAGGATTCGATCAGGCAATATGAGGAGGCGATGGGCCTCATCCGGCAATGTCGGGAGGTGCTGGACCAGGCCGAACTAAAGATTCAACGAATGGGGACCCCTGCGGGCCCCGGCTCGGAAGAGAGCCCGGACAAGGGACGAGCATGACCGGGCAAGGCAGACCCTTTGACGGTCGCCTCCTGCAAACAATGTCTCGCGTCTTTCAGAAGTTTTGATTCTTGAGATCAGCATTCGGCACTGGCCGGGCTTCGGGATAGAATGGGCGTAGATCGGCGGTCGGGCGACCGGAACGTGAGCATGTCGACACAGGTTGAAGAAGATATCGCGATGCATCTGCGGCTCAGTGCCGCTGAAGTCGACCGCGCCCTCGCCTCCCATTTGGACGGACTCACCTCATTTCCGCCGCGGCTCCTGGAGGCGATGCGCCACAGTGTCACGGCCGGCGGCAAACGATTGCGCCCGGTGCTGGTCTTGTGGTGTTGTGAGCTATGTGGCGGCAGGGTGGAGGATGCGATCCCACCGGCCATGGCCATGGAGTGCGTCCACACGTTCAGTTTGATCCACGACGACCTGCCGGCGTTGGATGACGACGACGTGCGCCGTGGGCAACCCTCGTGCCACCGGCAGTACGGTGAAGCGCTGGCCATCCTCGCCGGAGATGCGCTGCTTGCTTTGGCGTTTGAAATCCTGACGGAGAATGTTTCCGACGCGGCATTGTCGAAGGCCATGATGCGCGAGCTGGCCGGCGCAACAGGTGGGGCCGGCATGATCGGCGGCGAGGTCCTCGACCTGGAGGGCGCCGCCCAGCCGCCGGACGTCGAGGCCGTGTCGCGGATTCACGCCGCCAAGACCGCCGCGCTGATCCGAACGGCCTGCCGATTGGGCGGTTTGGCGGCCCGCGCGGACGATAGGCAGATGGAAGCGCTGTCCCGGTTCGGACAAGCCTTGGGTCTGTCTTTTCAGGTTGCCGACGACCTCTTGGACGTCGACGGCACCCTGGAGACCACCGGCAAGCGCACCGGCAAGGACGCTGACACCGGCAAACAGACCTACCCTGCGGCGATCGGCGTAGAGGAGAGCCGCCGCTTCGCCCGTGAGGCTTCTGAGCAGGCGGCGGCTGCATTGTCATCGTTCGGCCCGCGAGCTGCGCGGTTGGTGTTGTTGGCGCGCCATCTGGTTGATCGCACGTCATAGCACGGGGCGTTGGATGAGTTGGAAAGTCGGGCCAAGAGTGATGAAGGGGTTGTCTTGAGCATGGGAAAAATACTTCCGGGAATCCAGTCACCGGCCGACCTGCGGCCTCTATCGACGAGCCAACTGAATCAGCTTGCCGGAGAGATTCGAGACCGAATCATCGGCGTCGTGAGTTGCCATGGCGGCCACCTGGCGAGCAATCTCGGCGTCGTCGAACTCACGATCGCGCTGCATCGCACCTTCGACTTCAGGCACGACTGGCTGCTCTGGGACGTCGGCCACCAGGCCTATGTTCACAAGATCCTCACGGGCCGAAACGATCGGTTCGACACCCTCCGAAAAACCGGCGGAATCAGCGGATTTCCCAATATCGAAGAGAGCGAATATGACCAGTTCAACGTTGGGCACGCCGGCACGGCCATCTCGACGGCGACGGGCATGGCGCGCGGGGCGTCACTGATCAGCGACAAGACCAGGCGCGTCGTCGCCGTCGTCGGCGATGCCAGCATCGTCAACGGCGTCGCCTTTGAAGGTCTGAACCAGGCCGGAATCCTGAAGCGGCAGCTTCTTGTGGTCCTGAACGACAACTCCATGGGCATCGCCCCGACCCAGGGCGGAATGGCGGCCTATCTGGCAAAGTTCCGCGTCAGCCCGGTCTACGAGGAACTCAAGAAGCGGGTCAAGAAGTATCTGCCGAACGTGCCGCTCATCGGGCAGGCGACCTTTGATGCGCTGGATCACCTCAAGGAGGGCCTCAAAGCCACCGTCTCGCCGCACCAGATCTTCGAGCAAATGGGCTTCGTCTATGCCGGCCCGATCGACGGGCACGACGTGGAGTACCTCATCGAACTGCTCGATGCGCTGAAAGACGTCGATCGGCCGGTCTTGCTGCACGTCCACACCGAGAAGGGCCGCGGTGCCGATTTTGCCGAGGCCGAGCCGACCAGGTTCCACAGCCCCAAGCCCTTTACCGTCGAAGGCTGCCGCGTGGAGATCGAGAGCGGCGGCCGCAGTTACACCGCGGCCTTCGCCGATGCCCTGATTACCCTGGCCAAAGAAGACAAGCGTATCGTTGCCCTGACCGCCGCGATGCCGGATGGCACGGGCCTCAGCAAGTTCGCACAGGTCTTTCCCGATCGCTGTCTCGACGGCGGCATCGCGGAGAGCGGCACGGTGGATATTGCCGCGGGCATGTGCAAGGCCGGCATGCGCCCGGTCGCGGCCATCTACTCGACCTTTCTCCAACGCGCCGTCGATCAGTTGTTTCAGGAGGTCGCGCTTCAGGGATTGCCGGTGATCTTCTGCCTTGACCGCGCAGGTTTGGTCGGCGGCGACGGTCCCGTGCACCACGGGTTCCTGGACGTCGCCTACATGCGCGGAATGCCCAACATGGTGTTGATGGCGCCGGGTGATGGTGAGGAGATCATCGGGGCATTGCGCCTGGCCTTGTCGCTGGATCGATTCCCCTCTGCTTTGCGATATCCGCGGGACAGCGTTCCGGCGCCGTTGCTGGGCACAATGGCGCCTCCGCCGTTTGAGCTCGGTCGTTCACTCTTGCTCCGCCAGGGCGCCGATGCAACGATCATTGCCTACGGCTCGCCGTGCCGCGCCGCCCTCGATGCGGCCGACTTGCTGGCCTGCGACGGTGTCGAGGCCCGCGTCATCAACGCTCGATTCGCCAAGCCGATCGACCGTGACATGGTCGCCGACGCCCTCAGCCTGGGCCGGCCGGTGGTCACGGTCGAAGAGCACTCGGTATCCGCGGGGTTCGGCTCGGTGGTGCTGGAAACGGCCTGCGAACTCGGCCTCTCGGCCAGCGGCGTAACGGTCCTGGGGATGCCGGCGGATCGGTTCATCGCCCACGGTTCACGGGCGGGCCAGCTTGCAGAATGCGGCCTCGATGCAGCAGGCATCGCCGCGGCGGTCAGCGAGGCCATTGGGAAGTTTCCCCAACCTGATCGCCTGCGGAAGTTGCAGGCGGTTCCCGAGGCTCTGGGCGATCGGTCAACTCGAATCAAGTTCGGGGTCTAACGGCGAAAGCGATTGTGGCATTCAGGACGCCTGCCGAATCAGCGGGGTGGGTTGCTTCAGCCTGTCGGCCCGTCGTCGCAAGGGTGCCCCATCCTTTGCGCGGCAAAGGGTGGGGAATGACTCGGTCAAGCTCCGGGCGGGTTCCCCACCCTTTCTTTCAGAAAGGATGGGGCACATGCATTCAGGACGCCTGCCGAATCAGCGGGGTGGGTTGCATCAGCCTGCCTGCCCGTCGTCGCCGCTGGCCGCCATGCTGCGAAGGTGTTTCGTCCGCAGGGCCTTGACCGCCTTGTAGTAGTCAAGCGTCTTTTTGTATTGCGGTAACGTGTCTTTTGCCCCCAGGGCAACGGCCTGGGTCTGGCTCTGAATCGCCGCGTCGACCATCCCCAATTCGCATTGAACGTAGGCCAATGCCGCGAGCGTGTCCGGATCGCGGCCCTGGGCCAATTCGTTCGCGCGAACGACGCATCGCAGCATGAGCCCCGGATTCCGCTCCGTGAGGTCTTTGTTCTGTTCGATCTGAACAAGAAAACGCAGGGACGCAGCGTCGTCTCTGAACGCGGCCTCGATTTTCGCTTCCATCTCCGCGATTTCGCCTTCACGATTGAACTCACGCAACGACTCTCGTTTGATCAGGTATGGATGCAGTTCGTGAGGACGCAGGGCAATCATCCGATCCAGAACCTTGAAGATCTCCTTCTCATCGTGGGTCGCCCGAGCGGCATTGAGCTCCATCAGCAAGGTCTTGAACTTCTCTTCCGTGGCCGCGGTGTTCTTCGCAGCTTCCAAATCGTACTTTCCCGCCAGAACCTGTTCGATCACCTTGTCCATCACGTCCATGTCGAGAGGGTTGCCGTTCCAGACGACCGCACCGGACTTGTTCACCAGGAAGGCATGAGGGATCGTCTGAATGTCGTCGGTCCAGACCGACGTGGTCTTCATGTCGTCGTCCTGGCCGACAAAGTACGGCATCTTCATCTTCGATTTGATAAACCCCTTAATGGTTGCGGGCTCCTCATTGCTGATGCCCAGAATGAGCAGGCCGGCCTTGCGGTGTTTCTTTTGTAGCTCGGCGAGGTGAGGGATGCTCTTGAGGCACGGCGGGCACCACGTAGCCCAGAACTCCACAAGGAACACGTGCTGGTCGGCGCCCTTGTCGCCCGGCAGTGCCGGAGGCTTTTCGGTGATCCACTCGGCCACGGTGACTGCCGGCGCCTTCTCACCGATCTTCGGAGAGGCCGCCACGGTTTTCGGAACCGCGAGCACGAAAGAAAGCGCAAGCAGATAGGTCGATGTCTTCATGGGTTGTAGCCCTTCGCCCGAGGCGCCTGCCGGCAAACGCGGGCCGGTTGCCGATCACGATTCGGCCTATCGCATTGTACGTCCCTTCAGGCACTCTAACAAAACTTAATTGTGGCACTGCCGTCCCGGCGGTGGAGCCACAGGCGGGAGAGGTGTGGCGGGCCGGGGTGCCTCGAAAGGGGAGGACCCTACTCCCGGTGTTTTAACTCATATCGCAACGGGATCGACCGATGATGGGGGTGCCGTGGAACGGTCGAATCGACCCGCGGGATGTGCCGTACGGAGTGCGGCGCCGGCAACCATGACGAGGCCCGGGCCGGACGGCCTGCTCGAGCCGAGTCAGACGGTGCCGTCCGCCGGCGAACGCCTGCTAAGACGCGTGGAGGCCGCAAGGGGGGGCGGCCTCTTTCGCCATGCCTGTTTCCTGCCAGTGCTCCCCCACGCCCGAGAATCGCTCCAGGGCTCTCCAAAGTCGAACCGATAATCTCCATTTCTCGGTAACGCCGCTTCCCTACAACCCCTTCGACGGTTCCTTCCGTGCCGGCGCAGGCTTTGGCTCACTGATGGCCACCTCGCGGTGCGGGGCCTGTTGATGCATCGCCATCCCGGCCGCCGTCCGAAGCATGGGGCCGAACTTCTTCAGGGCTTTGTTGAGATCGGGCAGTCCCGTCAGCGCCCCCTCGATCGTGAGTTGGTTTGGTGATTGGCCAAGGCCGAACCAGGCGACCATGTTTTCGCAGAGTTCGGCGGCCGGCTGGGCGGCCATGGCGATGCCGGGATTTCCCGTGCCCGCGGCCACCTTTGCAAGTCGGCCGACGTGAGCCGCCCACATGATGCTGCTGTCGGTCGGCATGCCGGCGAGGATCTTGCCCATCACCTCGTCATCGAGGATGGACTCCTGCTTGTCGTGCGCCCGGAGCGTGGCCTTCATCGCGCTGCGCGTCAGGCCGATCGCCAGGCAATGATCGAGTTCGGCCACGTACACGTTTCCGCAGTTGGGCAGATTGTAGATCGTGACCGGCGTGTTGCCGATCTTGGTTTGCTTCGGCTCGGCCGATTCGTCGCCGGCGATCAATCCCTGAATGGCCAGCAACTGTCCCCAGACCGCCCCGGACTTGGCGACGTCATTGGCGGCCAGGAGGATGCCTACGTTGGGGATGAAGTCGGGGGCGTCCGGCCCTTCAGGCTTGGACATCGTGCCTGGGATGACGAAGGCACAAATCTCTCGAATGTTTCCAAACAGCTCTCGGGGAATGTCAAAGCCTGTGACGGCGGTCTGATCCGAAGTTTGAGCGCCCGCCGCGTTCGCCGCCGCCTGGGCCAGGGCGGGGTTCAGGCCGATGCCGAACAACATCGCCGCGTTCTTCGGGACGTTGCGCAGGCATTGCCGCGACATCGGCGGCAGGCGCATCAGGTTGTAGACGATGCTGTGATGATTCTCGGCGTAGCACAATGCAAGACGCGCGCCGAGGCTGCCGTCGTCGATACCCATTGAAATCGTGGCCCAACGCAGATTGTCCAGGTCGGCCATGACGTTGACGACGGCGAACTCCCGCCGGGCGTGATCGTTGTCACCGAGCGTGCTCCTGGCGATCTTGATCATCCCCTGAAGATCGAGGTAGCAGAACAGTGTGCCGCCTTCGTGCGGCGAGATCGCATCGGCGAGGTCCTTCCGTGATCCCAACGATGGCGTCCCGGGGTTGGTCAGGCGATCGACCACGCCTTCGACCAGATCGCGCCCGGTGCCGACGATCAGCAAGGATTCGGTCAGCACCCCGGTGATGCGCCCGACCTCTGGCACCTGGATGGCGAAGGTCGGTATATCCTTGATCTTCTCGGCGGTCGGCGAAAACTGGAACGCGGTTTCGAGCAGGCCCCTGAGCAGTTCCGTGTCGCCGTGATGAAGGACCAGGACGCCGGCAGGGGGGCGGGTGTGGTGTGGATCGAAGTCGGTCAAAGCCACCGCCAGCCCGCCGAAACTGGCGACGTGATTGAACAGCGCCGGGCTGATAGTGATCTCGTTGGGAATGTGAATCATCGTCGAGGAATTAACGCTCGGCCGTTCCGAGAGAACCTCGGCAATGCTCTTGCCGGTCAGCCCGAGCATCTCGGCCAGCTTCTCACACACCTCGCCCGGCCGGTTGAATTCGACATAGGCCAACGCTTCCGGCGGCATGAGTTGGGCAAAGTGCTTTGCGGCCAGTTGGTCACGGCAACGGTTCGACCCGGCCTTCGCGGCCTTGCCGATCTCACTGCCGGATCCCGACCTGAGAGCTTGGTCATAGAGCTGTTTCGCCTGGGCGTACTGCCCGCGTTCGTGTTCGAGGTAGTAGGCCCGGTAGAGGTCCGACTGGACGTCCGTGGCTGCCGCCGGTGCCGGGGATGCAGCGATGGTCATGGCCAGCAGGAGACACAATGGGGCGGCAAATCGTTTGGCTCGTAGCATGGGGAGATCCTCCTGACGGATTGAGATTCGGTGGCGCCCCGGCCGATGTGGCGGGGGGTCTGACAGATCGAGTTCGAGTTCCGAGTACGCGGTTGCCAGTGAGGGGAACGGTCCCCACACTGGAGGTATTCTCAAATCGGCCTCGAATATTTCGCGATCTGTGATAGTGATGCACCTCACGCGCCGCCTGCGAAGGTGCCTACAATGCCCTCTATGACCTCACAGCGACCGAATGGGGGGCCGACCATGGTATCGAACCGGCATCGCCGCGATGACCAGGGGCGGTGGGCCGTCGCCCTGACCGCCGGGCTGGCGGCCCTGGCCCTGCTCCACGTCCTGCTCACCCGCCTCTCCTGGGCCGGCATTCCGCTCCAAACCGACACCGGCATGTGGGCCTACATCGGCTCGCGCCTCCTGGAAGGCGCCCGGCTCTACGCCGATCTCTGGGAGAGCAAGCCGCCGGGGATTTACTACACCTTCGCCGCGGTGCTGTGGCTGTTCGGCAAGGGATCGGTGACGGCCTTCCTATGGCTGGATGCCGTCTTGAGCGTGGCCGTCATGCTCGTGACCTATCGGCTGGCCCGACGCTTTTCTCCGGCCCCGGCGGCGGCCGGCGCAGTCTGCCTGCTGAGCATCGTCTTCTGCCACCGCGTCCTGGCGGACTGGGGCGACAACGTCGAAAAGTTCACGGCCCTGTTTGAGACGTCGGCCCTCGTGCTGCTCATCGGTGCACCCGGAGGGCGACGCTCGATCGCGCGCCTTCTGATGGCCGGAGTTTGCTGTGGGCTGGCGGCAACGTTCAAACAGACCGGCGTGGCGTTCTTGTTGGCCGCCACCTTGACCTGGATCGGCGTCCGCAGCAGACGCCGCGCGTGGCCGGACGTTTGGAAGGGGGCCATCGCCGGTCTTTGGATCGGGGCGGCGATGGTGTGGATTCCGCTGGGGGCATGGATGATTCATGCCGGCATCCTCGATGGGTTCTGGGATCAGGTCGTGCGATTTGATCTCGGCAGAGTGGCGACTTCCGGTTCGGAACGCTCACGCCTTCTGATCGCCGAACACTGGCACGACGTCGCGGCCGGCCTGAAGTTGGTCGCGCTCCTGTTTGGCCCGGCACTCATCGCCGCGGCTTGGTGGGCCGGCTCACTCAGCCTCTCGGCAAGAAACCCAACCGGTTCGGGTGCCCCGGTAGCGGGTGCCCCATCCCTTCCAGGGGTGGGGGACGGATCACCCGTGCCCCGGCGGCTCATCCTCTGCTACGCGGCGATGGTGACGGCCCCATTCCTGATCGCCCCCTACGGATTCGGTCATTACCTCCTTCAGGCAGCGCCCGTTGCGGCGGTGATGACGGCGTGGTTATTCGACCAGGTGTTTTCACCCCCGCCGGCGCCTGCTTCCGGCGTCTCCAACCGCGATCCCACGATGACGGTGTCCCGATCAGTGGCGAGGTGGCTCACGATTGCGATCCTGATCAGTGGCCTGGTTCCGCTGGGCGATCATTTTGTATTCACGATGGATGGAGACAGCCGATTCCGACGAACCTACACCGTTCTGGGCGAGCGATTGGTGGCGTTGACGGAGGTGGTGACCCGATCGACGGAGCCGGGGCAGCGTGTCATGTTGTGGCCGCCGGATGCCGCCGCGTCGTTCTACGCCCAGCGCCGCACGCCTCTGGAGTGGTCCAACGCCGACGTGATCTTCAAGCAGTGGCTGCCCCGCCTGAGTCTCGGGATGCCGGCGCTGATGGAACGCTTGCAGACTCACCCGCCGGACGTGATCGTCGACTGGACACGGATCAGAATCAGAAGCGCATCCGCGGAAACAGGCGGTGAGCCGTTCTTGTTGACTTCCCCGGAGGGCTTCTCGCTGCTGGAGCCGCCGAACGATGCCCATCCGCGGCCGGAAGGCCGTGCGCTGGCCCCATTCAAACGTTGGCTGCGCGCGAATTACGGCGGACAGCGACGGGACGGCCCGGCAGTGCTGTTCTTCCGCGGCCGCCCCTGGCAAAGCTGGCAGCACGCAGTGTCGCCCGCCGAGAACGATTGGTCTTTGACTGGCCAATGAAACGCAAGTTCAACGGATGGGTCCAATGACCCATGCCACGGGTTCAACAGATGGGTCCAATGACCCATCCTACTGGCTGTGGGACCGATGGCCGTGCGTAGGATGGGTCATCCATCCGACCCATCTGCTGATGGCGTTAGTGGTGCGGTCAACTTTGCGGCACCGAAGGATTGGGAAACCGGCCCATCCTGGAACTGCGGCATGGCCCATGATCGGAGCTGCGGACCGGTGCACGTCACCGGCTTCTCGAGACGACTTCGCGATTCCAATTGGGGCCTGAAAGGGGCCGGGCTCTACGCATCCGGGGCGGGGAGGTAGTCGGCCATGGGAGTCTCCCTTTGTTGAAGACGTTATGTTCGGCCTACGGCGTTGGAGTCGGCAAGTATACCGACACGCGTATGAGAGGGGTAGCGTGTCCGCTGATGCCAGAGCGCCGAGACGGAAGATCATGGGTGCAAGAGGAACCTGATGGCCGCGAAGCCCTTCCAGACGAGGTAGCCGGCCGTGTACCCGCCGCCGACCACGAAGCAGATGAGGCAGATGTAGCGCCACCAGAACCCGGCGTACATGGCCGAGCGGTACTCGATGAGCGGCTGGTTGAGTTCGCGTGTCCAGCGCGTCTCGGCGGCACTTCTTGCGCGGCTCGCAGCCTGAATCCTCAACAGGCCGCGTCTTCGCCCCAGCGGGGCGTAGGGATGCAGCCACGGGTGGAGCGCAGCCCGGCGACAGCCGGGCGGAGCGCAACCCGTGGAAGGCGGGTTCGTTTTTCGATCCTGCCCCGGAGGGGCAGAGGAATCGCGCGGGCGCGCGGCGCATCAATCGAACACATAGCGCTCGTCGAATTCAATCTCGTGCGCGCGGAGGAATCGCAGCAGTTCCGTCTTGAAATCCTCGTGCTTGTGATGCTCCGCCTGACCCGCGATGTACTTCTTGACGGTCGGTTCCTGCGATTTGCTTACCGAGAACGCGCTGTAACCCTCCTGCCAAGCGAACTCAGCCAGTTGCGGGAATGTCTGATGCACCCAGAGCGAGGATCGCGACTTCACCGTCTTGAGCAGATTCGAGATTGTTTCATCGGGTCGCCAGCGAACATAGAGATGCACGTGATCCGCGACGCAGCCGATGTCGTAGAGCACGCCTTTCTCGGCTCGAATGATGCCGCCGATGTACGGATGGAGGCGCTCGGCGAGGTCGGGTGTGATCCACCGCTCGCGATGCTTGGTGGAATAGACGATGTGCAGGAGGATTTGGGTGTAGGTGCCGGGCATCGAGCCTCCTTTGCCCCTCCGGGGCAAGAAGAGGATAAGAGAATCACGCTTCCACGGGTTCCGTCCCGGCGCGCCGGGACTCCACCCGTGGCTACAGCCCGCGGCCCCTCCGGGGCCAAGACTCGGCCCGCCGGCGCCATCAAATCAGCGGGGCCGGTCCATCCGGCGGGCCGCGGATGCCACCTGTGGGCGATACGCCGCCGGCAGGATATAATTCCCGACAGGCCGCGCAGATCGATGGCGACGGAGACAACCATGCCGCGTGAAGCTGAAATCCCAACGAGAGAAGAACTTGCCAAGCTGCCGTGCTGGGCGAGCGTAGCGTTCGCTGCCCGCTGCGCCCGCCGCATCCAGCCGCTCTTTGCACGCTGGCGCGGCGCGACAACAGAACAGATCGACGCCGTGGAACACGCGATCACGGTGGCCGAGAACGCCGCCGCCGCCGCCGACTCCGCCCGCGCCGCCGACTACGCCGGCCGCTCCGCCGCCGCCGCCGCCGCCCACTACGCCGCCGCCGCCGACTCCGCCCGCGCCGCCGCCGACTCCGCCGGCCGCGCCGCCGACGCCGCCGCCGCCCACTACGCCGCCGCCGACTACGCCGCCGCCGCCGCCCGCGCCGCCGACTACGCCGCCGCCGCCGCCCGCGCCGCCGACTCCGCCGCCGCCGCCCGCGTCGTCGCCGCCCGCGCCGCCGACTCCGCCGCCGCCGCCCACGTCGTCGCCGCCGCCGCCGCCCTCGCCGCCACCAGGGAAGCGATGCGTTTCGACTTCGAATTGCTCCGCACAGCGGCGAAGCGAGAGCAGTGGACCGACGACACGCCGGTCCCACCCGAATTCTTCGGCCCGATTTGGCCGTTCGGCGCGCCCGAGGGATGGCCTAACTCAGAACACCAGAAGCCTTCTAGCGATCCGCACGTACTCCGTCTGGAGTTCAGCATCCCATCCGCCCTCGACCGCGACGAGGCCGATCGGCTGATCGGCGACATAATCCAACGGGCCAACGAGTTGCATCACGCCTACGGCGGGCAGGGCATAAGCATCGCCGACGGCAAGGTCTTTGAGTGCGAGCCGGCCCTGGTTCCGGCGGGAGGCGACCGATGAGCCAGCCTCCGGACAAAATCATCTTCGACCTCGTGCCCAACGAAGACGGCGACGATCCGCGCATCACGCGAGCCGTCGAAGCGGCGATTCGACGCCTTGCCAAACAGCATGGGCTGAAAGTCACCGAACCCGGCGCGATCGACCCGGCCGCCAAGAAGAACCCGGACCGGGCCGAAAAGATCAAGAACGAGACGACGCCCAAGCTCATTGAATACACCTACACCGAAAAGGGTGTGGAACGCGCCGAAGAGCGAAGGCCCGACGGGCGACTCCACCGCCGCGTTGAGCGGATCGGCGAGCGCACACGCAAGCTTTCGGTCGATTTCGCCGTGTTAGCAAACTTGGGCAGAGCCGCCATCGATTTTTTTAATGAGTCCAAGGACTCGCTCATCGAGTTGGCGACCAAGGTGGGGAGGTACGTCGGCGATTTGGTCGGCTCGCGCCGGGGAAAGGAATCGAACAGCACTGTGGAAAAGAACGATGAAAGTATTGCCGCGCGGCAGCATGAGCAAGTTGACAGTGATCATGAACCACCACCAGCTAGCCCGAGCGATCCACCCATTGGATCCCTTTACCTAAAGGGCTCCGACATGCCCCCGCCGACTGAATAATCTGAGTTCGCTCTCGCGCCAGTCCCTCCAGACTCAACGTGAAGCTCTTGCCCGTCTGCCGCGGCCAGCCCCACGGCGGCCAGGTTGGCGTTGGCGGAGGAGACGAAGTTCTGCTGCCAGGCGTCGAACTCGGCGTCCGGGGCGGAGATGTAGTCGGGCATGAGCGAAGCTCCTTTGAGTAGTTGCCACTGATCAGTTTCTAGTAATGGCCTTCAGCCGCTAGCCACTTGCCTGCAAGCAAGCTGCGTTTTCAGAAGCATCGTACAGAGCTTGCCCAGAATAGTTCATCTTACGTCGCATTGTAAACTCAGCATCGTTCATCACGACGATTGCGGGTTTGGGCCGGTCTAAGTTGAATGGCAATCGCCTCTCGATAATATCCAACCTCTTCGAAATACGATGCTCTTGCCGCATCGCCCCGCGGCCAAGGACGTGCGTCCAGCGCATCCAGCAACTCCAAATAGCTCTTCGGCAACCCTATATGGCAGGTTTTGCAAAGTGTGAAAAGATTCTCGGGAAGAGTCAGTCCACTATGGCCACCCCCCCAAGGAATGCCGTGATGTGATTCGAGGTGTGCGTGTACGTCCTCGTCGGCAGAGCGCCCGCACAGTCTGCACCGCCGCTTGTCCCGCAAAAGCACCTCGACGCGTACTTTCGGAGTCGGGGCGCGCCGCAACGCGGCCTTTGGGAGTCCATCGACTCCAATGAACCCGGGACGCGATGCGACACGACCTACTTCATGTGGTTCACAGTCCTCGGGAAACACTTCGCGCGCCATATCCTCCGTGATGAGTGCCACGCCGCCAAGGAGAACCCAAATCAAAAGACTGTCGTCGTCGTCCACCACGAGCGGTCGCTCATAGGTGTCTTGGAGCATTCGAATACATGGTATGGGGTAAACGACTCTCGGCTTGCGCAGTTCGCGGCGAGGCCTATCCTTCGATTGTCCAGCCCAAACGCTGAAGCAACCGACGTCAATACGATGATCCGCACTCGCAGAGAGCTGGAACAGGAACCAGTTCTTGTCGGTGGAAGGCTCACGGCTTCGGTGCAGGCGCTCTCTGTCGGCAAGGAGCGTGCTAGTAATCATGCTCGGGCCGCTGTTCTTCGATACAGGGGTCATAGTCTTGCTCCGCTTGGCACAGTTGCGAATTTGGGCACTCGTATCTTCACTCAGTCTCCTCTCCCCCTGGCCACTCTGTTCACCCCCCCAACGTCGCGCTGGCCGTCTCGCTCCACCCTTGACATGCCGCCAAGCCTCGTCGCTGCGCGACGGCGGACGCTGTCCGCGGCGGCCCGTCAAGGGCAGGCGGGCCGGGCTCTCCCCGGTGGCTGACCCTTGACACCGTTGATACAGCGACCGTGTCACGGGCAGGTCCATCGTACCGTGTAGTGCGCCGCCTTGCCCGCCAGATCGCCCACGCTACCCGTGCTGCGGGCGAGGATGCCCGCGCTACCCGTGCGGTGGGCGAGGACGCCCACGCTACCCGTGCGGCGGGCGAGGATGCCCACGTCTACGCCGACGCCGCCCTCGGTGCCGTCGAGGTGATGGCTGGGCAATAACCGGAGTAAGAGACCTTTTGCTATTGCACTCGGCCTCTCGTGCGCATAAAATGACCGCCCGACCTGTAGCAGGAATCGAATCACCTCGCTCAAAGGAGACCGCCGATGAAATCAAAACTGGTTCTTCCCCTCCTCGCCTTGTCGACGTGTGTCTTGCCGGGGTTGACGTGTCCGTCGGATTGCGGGGAGACCCAGCCCAATCCGGCGGTGGATCGCATCGACTTTACGCTCGTGAGCGGCGGCGGAACGATGGGTGACGTGCGGATCGACGGCATCGTGGAAAACAAAGGCGGAGGGACCTTCGACTCGAGTGCCGGGCAGCAATCCGTGCAATTGTACGAAGGATTCGGCATCAACTTCACGCTCGTCGCCACCCAGGATTTCGAAGACCTGGCCCCAGGCGAGACCGTGACCGTCAGCTTCTTGAAGACCAATTGGAGCACCGCAGACGAGTTCCCTCCAAACTACCGGGTCATTATCGTCTACGATCCCGACATTTTTATTGACGGCAACGTCAACAACGATGACTGCGCGACCTCTGACAACACGTTGGAGCGGAGCGGCAGCGAGATCAACAGCCTGTTTTAGAGTTGTGACACGGCTCGTGTGATGAACTGAGAACCCGAGGAGCAGAGCAGGTGCATCGTCCTGCCTGCCGATTCCACGACGGCCTCAGAGGCCGACCTGGGTCCGGTTCACTTCGAGCGATCAGTTCAGGGTGTGGGAGTAGCAGAACTCCGTCGGCTACTGCCCGTAAATCTTGAGGATCGCATCGAGAAACTTCAGGGCGTCGTTGCGCTTGCGCTGGAAGGTGTTGCGGCCGATGATCGAGCCGAAGCCGCCGCCTTCGCGAATGGCTTTGATCTCGTCGAAGACCTCCTGGTCGTTGTCCTTCTTGGCGCCGCCGCTGAAGATGACGATTCGCTTGCCGTTGAAGGCGCATTGCACGACGTGACGGACGCGCTGGGCCATCGTGCCGATCGGAATGCGTTCCTTCTCGTACACCTTGCGTGCCGCGTCCTGTTCGATGTGGTCACTGGGCAGCTTCACCTTGACGATGTTCGCACCGAGCTGACAGCCGATTTGTGCGGCGTACCCGGCAACGTCGATCGCCGTTTCGCCCTCCTTGCTGAGCGAACTGCCCCGCGGATAGCTCCAGATCACCACCGGCAGGCCGACCGCCTTCGCCTCGGCGGCGTAGGCCCGGACGTTTTCGTACATCTCCTGACGCAGCGCGGAGCCGGGATAGATGGTCATGCCGATCGCGCAACAGCCCAGCCGAAGCGCGTCATCCACCGAGGCGGTGAGGGCCTGCCATGAGTCCTTCTCGTCGGCCAGGCTGTCGTGGTTGTTGGCCTTGAGGATCAGCGGAATCTCACCCGCGAAGTCGGCGGCGCCGGCCTCCAGGAACCCCAGCGGCGCGGCATAGGCATTCAGACCCGCCTCGATCGCCAGCTTGAAATGATAGTGCGGGTCGTAGCCGGCATCGTTCGGGCCGAAGCTGCGGACCGGCCCATGTTCCCAGCCCTGGTCCACCGGGAGGATGACCATGCGCCCGGTCCCGCCGAGCCGGCCATGGTTGAGCATCCGCGCCAGATTCGTCAGAACGCCGGGGTTTTCGTACTTGTACCAATCCAGGATTTCGCGAACTCGCTCGGTCATGATCAGGGCTCCGGTGCGATGGTCTTGTGGTTACTGCCGTTGCAACGCGGCCACCGGCCGAGACACCGATCCCGCCGGGCGCAAGTGGAAATGTTAGTGCGGCTCCGCCCCTTTCGCCAGCGGGTCGGCGGCTTCCTCCAGGTCGAACACGTGCAGATGGTCTTCGCCATCGATGTACTCCCAGAAGTGCTCATAGTCGCCATCGTCAAACTTGCATCGGCTGACCGCGAACGCGAAGTGGCCCAGGACGAGCACGATTCTCCCAACGTCGCGGCGCTTGCGGGCCTTTTCCAGCCCTGCTTCAAGGCGGTCGGCAACGGTGGCGATGGACTCGCCCTCCGGCGGCTCGACGGAGAGGGGGTCATTTCGCCACTGGCGGTGGACCTTCGCGAACCGCTCGCAAAAGTCTTCCTGGGTCAGCCCCTCCCAGTGCCCCAGATCGATCTCGCGAAATGCCTTCGAGGTCTTGACCTTGAGCCCCAGTTCATTTGCGACGATGGTTGCCGTTTGATGGGTCGCTTCTTCGGCGCCGCAGTGAACCGCCTGGGGCTTGAACTGCGCGACGGCACGCGCATCGGCGACCGCCTCGAGACGACCCTGTTCGTTGAGCTTCAGATCGGTGTCGCCCGCCAATCGGCCCTGGCTCTGCCAGTCGGTTTGAGCGGTGCGGATGAGGATGAGTTTGGTCATGAATCTTCAGGCCGGACTACGTGGGGCGCCCATCGCTTAGGCATCATCCAGGATGTCGATTGTATCGAAGACCTTGCCTTCGAGGAACTCCAGGCTGGCGCCGCCGCCGGTGGAAATGTGGGTCATCGAGTTCTCCAGCCCGGCCGCATGGACGGCGGCCGCCGAGTCCCCGCCCCCGATGATGGTCGTCGCACCACGCTGCGTCGCCTTCGCCAGGGCCCGTGCGACGGCGAGGGTGCCGGCGTCGAACGGCGGCACTTCGAAGACGCCCATCGGTCCGTTCCAGATGATCGTCGCGGCCCCGGCGATGACGTCGGAAAATGCGCCAATCGTTTTCGACCCGACGTCGAAGCCTTTGAGGCTGTTGTCTATATCCCCGGTGACGGTGCTCGTCGCGATTCCCGGTTCCAGTGCCGTTGCGCAGACGCTGTCGGCGGGCAGACAAATCTTACCGTCGGCCTTGCGGACCAGATTCGCGGCAAGGTCGAGCAACTCGCCTTCGCACAGGCTGCCGCCGACGGCCCGGCCCTGCGAAGCCAGAAACGTGTAGGCCATAGCTCCACCGATCAGAAGCCTGTCCACTTTGGCGAGCAGGTTGTCGAGGACGCCGATCTTGTCGCTGACCTTCGCGCCGCCGAGGATGGCCACGAACGGCCTGCCCGGGTTCGACACCGCCTCGCCCAGGAATTGAAGCTCCTTCAGCACGAGGTGGCCGCACACGCGCCGCCCCGGTCCCAGTCGCCGCGGCACCTCGAACATGCTGACATGATTGCGATGGCACGTCCCGAACGCGTTGTTGCAGTAGAGATCGGCCAGCGCGCACAGACCGTCGGCGAAAGCATCGATCTCAGCCTGTTGCTCGGCCGATGGTTTCCCGTCCGGATTCTTTTTGGCCTTGTCGATCAGTGTCTCGGCGGGGAAAAACCGCAGGTTCTCCAGAAGCAGGACCTCGCCGGACTTCAACGCCCCAACCGCCCGCTCAGCGATGGGGCCTGTGCACGCGTCGGCAAACGCCACCGGCCTTCCCAACAGACCGGAGAGATGCTCAGCAATCGGCCTGAGACTGAGCTCCGGTCGAACCCGGCCATCGGGCCGCCCCAGGTGGCTCGCCAGGATCAACTTGCCGCCGCGTTCGATGACCGATCGGATCGATTCGAGGGACTGCACGATCCGACGATCATCGGTGATCCGTTGGCCGTCCAGCGGAACATTGAAGTCCACGCGCATCAGCACGCGAAGCTCGTTGACACCCGTCTCACTGATCCCCTTTTTGGGCACCCTCTTGCTCCTGTTCGGCCAGCGCATCCCGAATGACCTGGTGGATCTGAGGCCCGGACGGGTCCGGATCATCGCTCCGCAGATTGTTTTCCCGGGCGACGGGATTCGTGTCGCCGAAGTCTCGGTCCGGTCCTGCCGACACGAAGACCGGCTTCCCGCCGCTGGCTTTTGCGGCCGGGTCGCCCGAATCCTCGGGATAGTAGTGCAGCGGCGTGCCCCAGGGATCGACGAGTCGTTTCCTGCCGGGCCCGCTCCGCAGACTGGATGGAAACGCCTCCAGGATGGGGCGGGTCTTCTCGTGGTCTATGAGATCCACCACCGCCGGAATGGCGGAGTCGGGTCCGCGGGACGTCGGATAGCTCCCGGTCGCGCGACGGTAGCGGACGAGGGCCTGGTCCAGGTCCTTCAACATGCGTCGTGCCAGCTCTTGTCTCGTTCCGTCCTGAAGCGTGGTCATCCAACCCGCCAGGAGAAACAGCAGGAGTCCGGCGGCGCACGTCGCGACGAGGACGGTGATCGCGCTCGCCGCGACCCGATCCCACCGAGATCGATGACCCTCGTCCCTTGGGAATAATGGCTTCGTTGTATCATGTCCTGCCGCCATACCCCAGAATCGTAGAGAGTCGAAGTAGGGGGAGCAAGCCGGCCCGGCCTGCCGTGTTCGCCATCGCTGCGTGACGCGGCATCGTCGGCGGGCAACGCCGTGACCCACTTATCGGGACCATCTTGCATTCATCTCGGCAACAAACAATAATCTGGTAGCGATCCAGGGGGATTCTGCCGACGCAAACGTGTTGCCTGCCCGTTTCGAGCCAGGGAGTCGAACGCTTGCCCATCGTCGTCAAATGTCAATGCGGAAAAAAGTTCAAGGCCAAGGATAAGTTGGCCGGCCGAAAGGTCCGGTGTCCGGCCTGTCGGGAGCCGCTGCGCATTCCGGCTGGCGGGTCCGAAGCGGGTGCGCCGGAGGGCGCTGCAAAATCCAAATCTTCACCGGCCGGGGTGAACGCGGAGGCGGCCCTCCTCAAGTTCGAGCAGGTCCAGCAGCGCAAGGCCCAGACGGCCGAAACCGAGGCCGCCTATCGCCAGGAGCAGAACAAGCTCATCGAGAGCTACGATCAGATCGCCGGTCGCAGCCCGGGGAAGAATAAGAAGCAGAAAAAAGGCGAATTGACCGAGGTCGGCGTCAAGAAGGTGACGATCTTCACGAAGCTCGCCGACGCCTGGGGCGTGGTCTTTGGAACACTGCTGGTCAAGTACGCGATGATCGTTTTGCTGGCCAGCGGCGTTGTGATTGGCAGCGTGTTCATCGTGCGGAAGGTCACCGGCTACATGGCTGAGGAGACCGCGTCCACGACCCCGAAACAGGATCAAATCAGGAGCCTTTACAAGGACGTCAGCGTGGCCATCTCGGAGGGCCGACTGAGCGAAGCAAACACCATGCTCCAGAAAGTCCTGGAGATCGACCCCAGCAAAGAAACCCACGGCACCTATCAGTATTGGCGCAAGGAACTGGACAAGGCACTCGCCAGGAAATAAACGAACCGAGGGCACAATGGGAACTCGGCCGTTTCGCACCACGAAACACGGCAGAGGCCGCCATGTTCAGGCAGCCTCTGCCGTGTTTGTCGATATCGAGATGTCCCGCGAAGCAGCCCTGCGGTTTTATCTTTCCTTGGACAACACGTTGAAGTTGGCGACGTCGTCCAGGGTGCCGTAGTTCCCGTCTTTGCCGGCGCTGAGGAGGATGAACGTGTCGACATTGACCGGCCGGGGCCAGACGATGTCTCGCGGGGCTGCGGAGTCAAACGTCGTGGCTCGGAAAGAGCGAATGAACTCGGCGAACTCGTTGGTTGCCCCCAGGCCCTCAACTCCCAGAGATGTGCTGGGGACTGAGCCCGTGGTGATGAGGGCGCCGATATTCAGATTCGCATCCGCGATCCGATGGCGGCTGCCCGTGTAGCTCGTGAAGACCTCATTGTCGACCCCGTCATAGACACCGTCGCCAAAGTTCTGGAAGGGAGCCGCGTTCGTTGTTTGGATAATCGGTGTATTCTGGTTGGCGATCGGCGAGGCGCGATAGTAGAGAATCGGCCAGCCGAACTTGTCACGAAACACATTCACGTCCAAGGCCACGCTGCCGCTGCCGGTTTCGGATGGGATCGTTCGGGTAAGTGGTTGAATGATCCCGAATCCGTCCTCGGGCGGCTCGCTTTGTGAGGTGACCGAGACGCCGTCCACCTTGACGTAAGGTTCCCTGCGGTCGTTGGCCGGATCCCAGCGATCGTAGGCGACGCCGGTGCCGGTGTTGGTCTTCCGTGGGTCATAGCCGAGGAAGTCCCGGCCGACCAGGGCATCCTTCAACAGGTGAGCCCCTTGGAGGGGCTCGGCCACATCGCCGACTTCCCAATCCGCCATGTCCGGACCGGGCGTCGTGATGGGGTCGTCCGCCATGAGAATCGCGTTCGACGGCGGGTATTCGTCCTGGTCATTCTTGAAGGCCTCCAGGCCGGCCGACATGGCGTTGATCTGGGCCAGGATCGCCGTCTTCGTGGCCCGGTTTCGCGCTGCCGACAGCGAAGGCGTCAGGATGCCGATCAACAGGGTGATGATGGCCATCACCGTCAGGAGTTCGATCAGCGTGAAGGCGACTCGTCTTGTCTTCTGAGGCATGGTACTGGCTCCTCCGCCATCAGGCAGGATCGCGTGGGATCCTGCATCGTGGCTCAATCGCGTGTGGTCCCGCGATACCAAGGGTTGCAGCCGCAGGAAGCTGTTGAAATCCGGTCTTCCCACCCGGGGGCTACCGGTTGCTGAGTGGTCAGGTTGATCGCGGGTTTGCGTCGGAGCCACGCCCCGAACGGGTCTGCGGGCGGCCTCCAAACCCCCTGAACACCGCTCACCCTCACCCTTCATGTTAGTCATCACCATGTGTCCTGTAAACCCTCGGCACCGGTTCGACGGTCCCAAATTGGGGACTTTGGGCGGTATCGGGCCTCATACTGTTTGTGCGAGCCGGGCCGCCCTCGGCCCCGGCCGGCCAACCCGTCTCCATTCAACCCGGGGCCGAGGACGGCCCGGCTCGCTCGAGCGGACCCTACTTCGTGTCGTCCGCGTAGCTGCCGTCCGAACGGACCAGAATCCGTGGGAGGATCGGTGACGTACGGCGGTCCACCGTCGAAGGAAGCTCACTGAAACTGTCGCTCCGGTCCAATGTCACCTGGCTGCGTTGCACGATGTTTCCATCCGCGTCCAGCAGGGCGACGTAGGCGGTAAAGCAATCGGACCGGGTGGAGAACACGTTGGTCCACCGCGAGAGAAACACGTCGCGCCCGCGGATGCCGCCGGCCTCGAGCGGATCGCTGTCAATCGCGGGGTCCAGCGGCGGGAGGGCGCCGACGTGCTGGATCGGCACATAGTCGGTCGTGTTGCTCTCAACGCGATACCGGAAGTCCGGCGAGACCAAAACACCGACTGGATCGAACGGGTCAGCCGGATCGAACGGTCCGAGGAATGGGTCCGCGGCTCGAATCTTATGCGACAAGAGTTTCAGAGTTGAGTTCGACCAGAAGCGATCGACTTGGAACATGTCGTCGCGAAAGTTGAGATCGTCCAAAACGCGCTGGCGGTTCTTCGCCAGTTCAGCCAGTTCGATCACCTGGGCGAACCCTCCCCGTATCGTGGCGGCAGGCTTCGCGACGAAATTGCTGAGACTGGCGACGGCCACGGTCTGGAGCAGACCGGTGGCGCCGTCGAGCAAGCGCAACGGCACGTCGCGGTCCTCCCGCATCGCCACGACGGCGCTGGCGAAGTCATAGTAGAAGCCGGCGGCGCTGTTCTGGAAGCTCAGCGCCGGATTGCTGCCTGCCAGGCCGCCGTCGAAGAAGTTGAACTCCGCCGACGTCGGCAGCAGCGACATGAACGGCCCGCTGCGCAGGACGCGAGCCGGCGCCGTGTTCAGGTTCATCCGGCCGGCGGCGCGGAACAGCACGTCGACCGCCTCGGTCGGGTCGCCGTCACGCAGGTCGATGTCGCCGTCGCCGTCGTTGTCGATGCCGTCAAACAGATGGCTCTGCGTGGTGAAGTAGTCAAACAATCGCCACGTCCACGGCGGCGACGAGCCGGAGGCGCCTCCCGATGGCGCGAAGTCCACGCGCCCGGCGGCGACGCGGTCGATGCTGGCGCCCGGCAGGTCGCCGGTCGGGCCGAAGTCGAGGGTTGCGGTGATCATCGCGGTGGCCGGCAAATCGAGGTTCTGGCTCGTCAGCCACGGTTCCCGCCGAGGCAGCCGCAGCATGGGCAGCGCCGGAGTCTGCGTCAGGTTCACCGGACCGATCATGAAAACGCGGTTGAGGTCAACGACCGAATCGAACGCCTCGAATGGCAGGCCGGACTCGAAACCGTCAACCAGGATGCCGGCGGCATTCGGAAAGTGCGGCTGCCGGCTGGGGTTGCCGGCCGAACTATCCAACGTCGTGATCGCCGGCCAGATGGACTCCGGGATGTTGTCATTGAGGTCATCCAGGACGGCGTTGGGTCGGCCGAGCGAAACGCCGAACAGCGGGTCGCCGCTCGCGCCGCTCGCAGGCTGCCGGGTATACACGTGCCAGCAGGTGGTGAACCGCCAACCCTTCGTGCTCCGGCGCAGGCTGAATTGCAGTTCCGCGTTCTCGCTCATGCCGACGACGCGCTTCGCCCAGAAGTTTTGCCCGGACGAGGTGCCGTTCGCCAGGTCGCCGCCGGAGTAGCTCGGGCCGATCACGTCGAGCACGTGGTTCTGAGGATCGCCCGGCGTCCCGCTGAGTGAATAGACCAACTCCAATCGGCCGCTCCCGTTCGTGCGCATCGTCAGGGCGTTGTTGACATAGGCCCGGGCCTGGAAGGCCGTCCCGAGCGTGATCCCCGGCGGCGCCATGTTGAGGGTCGGGTCGTTGGCGAAGATGTAGTAATTGCCATGATCGCTATCCGTTACCGGTAGCGAGGCGACGTCCGCGGGTCCGCCATCCATGCCGGATGCCGCCAGATTCAGGCCGCTGGTCACCTGAACGAAGTTGTTGAGCGGGATGAGGGCCGGCTCCGGTCCGGAGCGGAAATAGAGATTGCCGGTCGGAATGTTCCAACCCGGCGGGACGTAGAGTTCGAAGGCGAAGAACCATTTGTCATCAACGCCGGAGGGATTGGCGCCGGCCGTCAGATGCGCATAAGCCTCGGTGAAGAACGGCTGTTTCTCGACGCCGAAGACATAGTGACCGCTGCCCGCGGGCCACTCGATGATGGTCGGATCGTTGTCGGAGTCGCGGAAGTCCTTCAAGTTTGCGGCGAATTGCCAGGCGAGGTACTCGCGGTTGAGCGAGCTGTCGGTGCCATTGAACATCCCATTCAGGGGCATGCCCTGGTAGCCGCTCTTGCCGTCGAGCGCCAGGTACATGGCCGCGGCGGCGTAGCGAAGGAAATCGTCCTTCACGTCGGGGACGTTCGTGGAAACCGTCGTGCCCATGTTGAGGTCGATCGGCTGCACCCGCGCCCACTCGGCGGGCACACGGTCATCCGGCACCGTGAAGTCATCGATCAGCGTCGGTTCCGCGGGGAGGTTCGGATCACTCAACAGCGCGGAACTCTGCCCAATGAGCACCGGCCAGTTCATGCCCAGCGCCCAGAGTTGGCGCAGCCGGAGGTCCAGGCTCCCATTGGCTGAGGCACCGTCGACCGTCCGCGCGGTGATGTCCGGTGGGGGCATGACCTCGACGTTGACGGTCGTCAGCAACGGGCGCCGAACGGCGAACGGCTCATCCTGATCGAGCAGGTCGCGCCAGCCGAGGCCGCCGGCGTTGGTGGCGCCCTCGTAGTCGGCGTTGCCAAAGCGGGCGTTCAGTCGGGACCAGCGCGGGTTGCCGCTGTAGCTGAAATCAAACGGGGCGCCGAGGGTGACTGGCCGCGACCAAAGCAGCGAGCCGCGCAGGGCGCGGTCGATCGTTTGGTAATCCATGTTGGCGGCGGTCCGATCGTCTCGGCGATCGTACGGCACCAACATGCCGCGGTGCCGCAGCGAGGCCTCGTCGCCGAGACCATAGATGTTGTACGTGCCGCCTCCCGGCAAACCGCCGATCAGGGTGCGGCGGACCACGTCCTGGTCATACGAGATCGGGCTGGGAACGCTGTTGTTGCGATAGCCGGCCAGCTCACTTGTGCGATTGCTCCCAAGGAACCAATCATCGTGATGCACGACGTCATCCATGACGAACTCGGTCGCCCGTCGGCCGCGCCGCTGGAATCCGCTGAGCGTCTCGTCGAAGGTCAGGTCGTCGGGGTTCGGTATCGGTGTTGGCGTCCAACCCGGAAGTGTCAGTCCTGAGGCCGTATTCACGTTGGTCATCGCCGCGTGATCCACGATGCGGATAACGGCATAGAGTTGTCGCGGGCGGTCGGGGTCCGGGCTGTCCGTCTCAACCACGAAGCTGATCGGTGAATCGGGCACGCCGTCGCCGTCCGCATCGTAGAGATCGACCTCGCCGTCGGAGTTCGTATCGAAGTAGGGGAATCGCGGAACGACGCTTGAAAGAATGCTCGCGTTCGAGGGCAAGGCCAGTTGGGCGCCGAGAAGGGCCCGATGAGCAGGGCCGTTCCAATACGCACGGGCGGCGCGAATCGTCGCGTTGGTCGTCGAGCCGGGAATCAGCGGGCCGACGAAGAGCGGTGTCGGCGTCTGGATGATCTCCACGTTCGACAGGTTTGTGGCGTCGTAGCGCACCAGCGTATTGGCGCCGGGCGAAGCGTCGGGCCGACGAGAGTTTTGCGCCCACGTGAAAGGATTGATTGCAACGCCCGAGGTGTTGAACTTGGGCAAGTTGACGTCGCTGCCGAGGTAAGAAACCTCACGCCAGGCCAGCACGTCGTCCTCAAACATCTGCATCGGCGTCGGCGGTGTCGCCGCCGGGTCGTTGAACACTTCCACCGTGCCGACCGGGTGCGGCGTCAGCGACGCCAGCCAGCGGTCGGACTCGCCGGGAGCATCCCACGGCTCGTTGTTCTCTAATAGACCGAAGGGGTTGTTGGTGGTTCCCGGTGCCGCCGAGTTTGAGAGGGGCCTACCGAGCCCGGCCAGGCCGGCTTGCTCGAGTCCGCCCCAGACGTCGGCCCGCAGGACTTCGCGGATCTTGCGCACGATCCCGTCGCGCACCGCAGTGCTCGACGATGAAGCCGATTGCTCGGCGACGCGCCTGAACTCACCGTGGGTCCGGGTGATGAGCACCAGGCCGGTCAGGGCCAGGAGGGAGAGGATGCCCAGAACCAAGACCATGACCGTCGCCCTGCGCCGACAGCGGCGCAGACGGACGGCCCGCCGTCTCGCAGCGCCTCCCAGGCGATCAGTCTGTTCCTCACGGCAGCGCATCACGACCTTTCATTCTCAATTCATCCTACGAAGACACCATCTGTCCGACATCACCGCCTGAACCAAACCATCCCAAAGCGCGCCGCTTAAACCAAACCATCCCGAAGCGCCGCCTGAACCAACCCATCCCGAAACACGCCGTTTCAACTGAACCAGCCCGAAGCGCGAGCGAGGGAGTTCTCCATCCCCGGCCACGGCAAAACGCTCACGGCAACATCACCACGACCGAGAAGCGCCGGCCGAACCGCGTGAACAGACGGGAGGCGCCGGTGCCGTCGGGATCCGGATCGCCGTCTTCGTCAAGGTCGACCTCCACGCCCTGTTTCAACCGGTTGCCTCCGTCATAGATTCGATAGGTGAAGCGCAGGGCCTTGGGTCGATACTGCCAGGTGTCCCCGCGCCAGATGGCGCGGTAGGCGGTGTTCGGCGCCGAGCCCGTCGCCGTGTCCCACTCGATCCTGTCACGGAAGGCGTCCACCTCTTCCTGCGTGCTGTCTGCGAACCGTCCGCCGCCATAGGAGGCCACGTCTTGCCGGCGCACGGCAATGTTGGGAATCTGCGTCGTGGCGATGTTGTTGAGTACGGCGTTGTTCACGTCGAACTGACGATCGGGCCGGAGGCCGAACCAGCGCGTTCGCGTATCCTCATCGCCGCTGCCTGCAATGCCGTCCGGGCCGAGCGGGTCGATGCGCCGGCCGTCGGTCCATTCGATGCGAAAGTCGGCCAAGTGTGGAATGAAGTTCGAGCCGCTGCGCGTGTAGTAATCGAGGCGGTTGGCATTGGCCACGGTCACGCTGCGCGGCGCCAGACTGGGCTCCCAGAGTGCGGCGATGGACGGCGTCGCCGAGAGCAGGTCGCTGAACGGCTTGCGTAGAATGATGTCGGCAATGGTCCGTGCGTCGGCACGTGTCCCCGTGGGGGGGGGGGTGGGGCTGGAAACCACCGCGTCCATCGTCCCATCGAGAAAGCCGGGGTCCAACGACCCGCCGCTCAACATCGTGGTGAGAACATCCATGTCCGGCGGTGTCCAGGACGGTTCGGTGTCGGCATTTGTTTCCAGCATGAGCAGGATCGAGCGATGCAGGAAAACCCACTCCGAGGCGGTGAGGATCGGGTCGTCCAGCCCACTCAAAATGTTTTGTGCGGGTATCGATCTTCGTGTGAGCGGAATGCCGGGGCCGAAATAGACCAGGGCTTCAGCGCTGCCGGCGGTTTGCCGGTCGACATTGGTGGGGTCGCCGCGCGTGGGGTCCGTGAAGGATTGATACTCGCCGATGTCGCCGTGGGTCATGAAGACCAGCCGATCATGACGCAGCCGCAGGAAGCGGCTCCCCTCGCGAATCTCCGCCCGCGGTTCGGTCGGCGCCGGGCAGTCGATCACCAACAGGCCGTCGGTCATCTTGGAAACTTGATCGGAGAGAGTCTCGCGAAAAGACGCCGAGGCGGCGAGGACCTCGGCATCCGCGGCGATGCGCGTGGCGGAATCCGAGGAGATCGTGAAGACCTCGGAGATACTGACCATCAGCACGATCAGCAGGGCCATGGATACGAGCAACTCGATGAGCGTGAAACCCCGGCGCTCACGTAGCGTCCTGGTCATCGCCGCCGGCGGGCGCCGCTGGTCTGGTGATTTCGAGCGCATCATAGCGACACCTTCCACATCAGCACCGGCGAGTCCGGCCCTAACTCTGCTCCCGAGGCGGCAGGGGGAAATAGCCAGACGTCGAAATTGAAGTTGTTGTCGTTCGCATCGGCCGGGTCGTTCGAGGCAATGGTGCTGAGGTCTTCGCGCACGCGGATTTGGTTGGTGGCGACGAAGTCGATCACCGTGAGGACGCGGCCTGTGGGCACCGCGGGAAGCGGCGGGGCGTCGCCATCGACGCCGCCCTGGATCATGAGCTTCGAGCCTCGGGGAGCGAGTTGGGCGAGGGCGACGCCGCCGAAGCTGAACAAGTCGTTGGTGCCGGGCAGCCGCGAGACCGTGACTCTCCAGGGAACCGGAAACCGTTGTGGCACGGATGTCAGCGCGGTTGGATTCAGCGTCGGATCAATCACCGAGAAATCCTGCATGAAGAAGAACTGCCGGCGGCGCTGCTTGCAGACCGCCACGGCGAAACTCTTGGAGCCGCCCGCCAACTGGCGATAAAAGCCGTACCACATCAGGCGATTCGGGATGCGCTGGGCATCTGCATCGGTGAGCGGGAGAACCCGATCGCTGAGAACGTCAGTCCCGAATAGTTGCAACTCGCTGAACGGCGGAAGCGTGGATCGAAGATTGGCCTGCGCGGCATAGTCTGTGCGATCAACCGCATTCCCGCCGACGTCGATGTTCGCAAACGGCAGCAGATTCCAGGGCGAATCGATGCCGTCGTCTGTCAGCAGATTCGGGTCGATCCAGACCAGGCGCGCATCCAGTCGGTTGTGCAACATGGCCTCGGCTTTGGAGACCATCTCCAAGGCGCGCGACGTATCGGCGCTCATTCGGTGCTCGGTGAGGGCCACCGGGAACATGGCCGACACCATGACCAAACCGACCCCGAGAATACCGAGGGCAATGGTCGTCTCCAGCAGGGAAAGGCCGCGCCGGCGGCTGTGGCACCAGCGTCGCCGGCGGCTGTCGCACCGGTTTCCAACCGGTGCGGCCCGCAGAAACCTGTAGGATGGGTCATTTGACCCATCTGTCGATCGTGCGCGGCCTGTGGACCCGCCGCGGCCATTCACCCTCAACGGATGGGTCGAATGACCCATCCTACGTTCGGAATGACCCATCCTACGTTCGGAATGACCCATCCTACGTTCGGAATGACCCATCCTACGGTCGGCCGAATGGCCACAGTAGGGTCCGCTGTGCGGACCAATAGTAGGGTCCGCCGTGCGAACCAGGCTGTCTCGGGCGCGGTTCATGTCAGGGATCCCCCGCCAGCTCTCGTCCGGAGAAGCGATCCAGCACGACACGATCGGCGAAATTGGAATACGGACGGCCGCCGGCGGTCTCGTCGAGCCAGCCGGTCACCAGGTTGGTCGCGGTCGGCTGCGTGCCCAACACCGCCTTCATTTTCAACCATTGAGAAATCACGAATCCTCGTGTGGAAGTTACCGCCGTGTCCTGATTGTCGACCAGGATGCCGGGGGCAACGGCAAGCAGGCTCAGGTCCGGAGATTCATCGTCGAGGCGATTGCGTTGAGCGGCCGGCCGAGGGCTCCCATTGCGGAATCGAAACGTCCGCGTGGCGAACCGCCGGGTGCGGATCACCAGCTTGCCGTTCTCGTCGAAGCAGAACGCCGTCCACGTGAGGTTGTCGAGTTCCTGGTCGGTCCCGGCCGCGATCGGACGGTGGAAATCGTTGAAGTCGATCGGGTGGACCACGGCCAGGGGGCGGCCGTTGCTGTCGAGCGGCAGCGCGGCAGAGGCGTCGAGTACCGGGGCATAGGTGTAGCCATTGGTCAACGAAGGTGTCGTTGCGTCGCCTTTGGAATACGGGTCCCAGATGCCGCCATCGACCGGCGGGTTGAGGTGCCAAATCTCGAAGCGCCCGTTGAACGGGTTGACCACCAGCATCGTCTCGATGTTGTTGGCGACGGCGTAGTTGCGAGCAACCGACACGTAGGTCAGCAGCGCATTCTTGGCTTGGGTCAGGACGCCGCTGTTCTGCGCCGTGTGAAAGGCAAACGAACCCGCCGCCAGCAAGGTCGTCAGGATCGCCATCGTCACCAGCCACTCGACGAGCGTGAAGCCGCGCGCAGGGCCGCCAAGGGGCCCACTTCGACAGTGACGACTCATCGGGATGTCGTTGTGCATCACTCGCACAAAAAACTCCTATGGCATGATCGTGAGGTTGTCGTCGGCATCATTGATCTGCTGCTGCGTGGGACCGATCTGCCAGACGTTTCCAAACCGTTGATCCGGCCCGGCCGATTCGAGGACGTAGCCGGTTGCCCTGCGGAAGTTCACGTCGAATGCATCAGCCGTGGGAATCGGCAGGTATCCCTTGTGGGCGGTCGGCTCTCGATAGACCCAGAAGTAGCGGTAGGGCGTGTTCCAGGGATCGACGAGAATCTGCGCTCTCCGGCCGATCGGCGCCGGCAGCAGCGGATCGGCGATGCTCTCATCCACTTGCGCCACGTCCCGCAACAGGGCCTTGTCATCGTCGAGTTTGAGGAATGGGCCGTCGCCAACGGCAGCGGTCAGCGAATAGACCAGCGACGCGTTGGCAGCGAGGACGTCGCCGCTGCGAACACGGTCTTCACCGATCGAGGAGCGCGCGATGCCATCGGTGACGTTGAATAAGACATCGGTGTTAAAGCCCGGGATGACGTTGAACGGTGGGGCGGCGAACAGCCGACCGGGGACGTAGTCCGGCCAACCGCGATCGGCGATCAGAAGCCTCTGTCCGGCGTTGTCGGTCACCTGCCATTTGGGCCAGAAGCCGGCGTATCCGTCGATGGCGGCTGCAATCAGGGCGATTTGTTGCCGGGCGCTGGAGCGGGCCTGCGACCCGGAGATGATGCGACTGGTCACCAGCACCAGACCGCCCACCACGACCATGATGCCGATGGCGACCAGCAGTTCGATCATCGTCAGGCCGCCCCGACGATAAGCGCCGCTCGATAATGTCGATTCGAAGCATTTCACGTGTCACCCTGGTCGCGTCCGCTGTGCGGACCGTTGATCCATCAGGCCTGCGCCATCGGTTCGATGCCTTCACCGGGGCCGGTCAACTACCACCGGAAAGGGCGTTGACCAGGCTGACCATGGGCAGAAACAAGGCAATGACGATGAAGCCGACGATGCCGCCCAGGACGATGACCATCACCGGCTCGAGAAGACTCACCAAACCGGCCACGAGCACCTCCACTTCCTCATCGTAGTTGTCAGCGACCTTCATCAGCATCTTGTCCAGGTCGCCGGTCTCTTCACCGACATCGACCATGTTCACGACGATGTTGTCGACGACCTTGGCAGCCTTGAGCGGCCCCGCAAAGGATTCGCCCTCGCGAATCGAGTCGTGGACGCGCGTCAGTGCGCGAACGTAGACCTCGTTCCCCGAGGTGTCCTTGGTGATCGTCAGCGCCTCCAGGATCGGAACGCCGGCGGCGATCAGTGTGCCCAGCGTCCGCGTGAACCTGGCAACGGCGGTCTTGGAGAGGATCGTGCCCAGGATGGGAAACTTCAACTTGACCACGTCCAGGGCATACCGCCCGCCCTTGAATCGGCGTATGCCCTTCCAGAGGATGAATAACAGGACCGGCGAAAACAAGATCATCGCCCAGCCCGGCACCGCCATGTCCACGTCTTCGCCGCTGGCGTCCGTCGTCTTGCCGATCATGAAATTCGACGCATTCAGCAGCATCAGGGTGACGCCGGGTAAGGCCGTATCAAAGTCCTCAAAGATCGTCTTGAACTTCGGCACGACGAAAACCATGATGCCGGAAACAATGGCCCCGGCGAAAGAAATCACCGAAATCGGATAGATCATCGCCCCGATGACCTTGCGCTTGAGTTTCTGCGCCTTCTCCATGAAGTCCGCCAGGCGCTGGAGGATGACGTCCAGCACACCACCCGCCTCGCCGGCGGCGATCATGTTCGTGTAGAGGCGATCGAAGACCTTCGGGTGACGCGCCATGGCCTCCGAAAGCGTTGCGCCGCCTTCAACGTCTTCGCCGACGTTGCGCAACGCCACGCGGAGCATGCCCGGCTTCTGCTGCTGCTCCAGGATGCGCAGCGATCGGAGAATCGGCAGCCCGGCGTCCATCAGCGTGGAGAGCTGCCGGGTAAACGCGGTCAACTGTTTGACGGAGACGCCGCCGATGCCGCCGGCAGCCTTCTTCTTGCCCGCGGGCATCCCGGCGCCGGCAGCCGCCTTCTTCGCGCCGCCCTTTTGCCGAACCTTTGTCGGGAAGTAACCCAGGCCGCGAATCTTGGCGATGGCCTCCTCGGAATTGGGGGCGTCGATCTCGTCTTTGACCTCTTCCCCGGAGGCGTTCATCGCTTCATATTGGAACTTTGGCATCGTCCTTGTCTCCGAAATCCACCGATGCTCTATCGCGGAATCCACGTAGGGTCCGCTTCGCGGACCATCATAAGTGGCCTATGGCGTCGCCCGATCAGAGGCCGAGATTGTGGTCCCGGGGCAGAACATCCGGGCGGATGAGACCTGGAGTGAGACCGCGCAGGGGCGCCTTCTCAACTCACTGGGTCTGCCCCATTATTCGCGTACCCCAGGTGTCTGCCTAGCCGCCATCCTCTCAGCTCCGATGGACTGCTGATGTCTTGGGAACCCATAACGTGTTTCATTTGTTGTAGTTATGGCGATCCATCAGAGACCGGAAACTCGGCGAATCATTCCCGGGTGGCCGAGGAAGGGTTGATAATCCTTACCCCAAGGCGGCGATCCGGCCGCTCGCCAGGGCTCGGACTGACGTGGCCTCATACGCTACCTCGTCGCCCGGCGGAATCAAACGCTCGCCCTCACCGCCTGTGGCTGATACATTTGCGGGAACTGCGGCCCGCCATGGCATGAGTTGACAATCGTGGGCCGGCAGCGTCTCGATGACGGTCCTCCATGAGCCCATCCAACGCGACACCCCGAGTCTTCTTGATTGCCAACGCCGAAAAACCGGAGGCGCGGGAATCGTCCAGAGACCTTGCCCGCTGGCTGGAATCCGAAGGGCTCTTGGCGGGCGTGGATCTCCAGGGTCATCCGGAGTCTGTGAACGAGGCCAGGCCCGACTACGTCATTGCCCTCGGCGGTGACGGAACCATCCTCTACGCGGGCCAGGCCATGCAGGACCGCCAGGTTCCCATCATCGGCGTCAACATGGGAAAGTTGGGCTATCTGGCCAATTTTGACGTGGGCGAGCTGCGCCGTCATTGGGAGGCAATTCTCACCAATCCTGAGCTTGTCGAGCGGAGATTGATGTTTGACGTTCGGCTTGTCGCAGCGGGCGAGCAACAATGGCGTGGCGTGGCGCTGAACGATTGTGTCGTGCGCGTGGGCGATCCGTTTCGGACCGTTAGCCTGGAAATCCAAATCGACGGTCGCCCTTTATGCATGCTCGTCGGCGATGGCGTCATCCTGGCCACGCCCACCGGTTCCACCGCTCACAACCTCTCCTGCGGCGGGCCGATCGTGGAGCCCGGCGTCGAGGCCATCATCTTGACGCCCAAGTGCCCGCATTCCTTCACGCACCGTCCGGTACTGGTCGCACCTTCGTCGCGTGTCTGTGTACGGTTGCTTGCCAAGGCCCCCGGCCGGAGTGAAGCCGCCGCGGTCCTCGACGGGCAGCGCGTCGAGCCTCTCGACGTTGGCTATGAACTGCACGTGTCGAGGTCCCGCCAGTCCTTCCAGTTGGTGCGCAATCCGGAACGAACTTCCTGGAGCACACTCATTACCAAGCTCAAGTGGGGACAGGACGTCAGTTAGCACTACAACGCTACGTTCCTGCCGGTCGTTCGGCGTCGAGCGGTATACGGCCCCGAAGGGGCCACGGAATGTAGCCACGGGTGGAGTGTCGCGCGGGCGCAGCCTCGCGACGCGGAACCCGTGGAAACAAGGTCGATTTTCATCTCCCCGCCCCGGAAGGGGCGGTGGAGCGCTGCGCTGCGGATTGCCGCGTGACTTGTTGAACGCCTCTGCCGCCCCTTACGGGGCGGAGATGCTATCAACGAGAACGTACCACGGGTTTCGTCCCGGCGCGCCGGGACTCCACCCGTGGCTACAGTCCTTTGCCCCGTTGGGGCAAGTAAAGAACGTAGCGTTGTGGTATTAAGACGTGATGGCGCTCGACGAAACACCGGGGCGGCAGGGCCGAGCCACAACGCTCGCCTCGTCGGCCGAGTTTGACGCACTGTCGGAACAGATCGGGTCGCCCCCAAGCCATGCCGGAGATTGAGTCGCCATTTCATCGCCAGCCTCGGGAGAATCGCGGTATCCTCCTCGCGGTCGCATGTGGCCTGGTTCTGACCATTCTGCTCGGGCTCTTCTCCGACGGCGTGTACCACGACGACGACCTGACGCATTTCCTGATGGCGCGCTGGTCGGCGTGGTTCCCGGCCTATCTGCTGCACGTCTGGGGCAGACCCGGACTGACCCTTCCCATGGCAGCGGTGAGTTGGCTGCCGGATAGTGCGATGGCGTGGCACTTTGCACGCGCCCTGTCGGCCGTGGTGACCGCACTCACCGCCCTCATGGCCGCCCGATTGGCGGGAAACATCGGGCTGCGACATCCTTGGTGGGTGGTCGTGGCATGTTATCTTCAGCCCCTGAACACCCTCTTGGCCGCCACGACATTGTCCGAGACCTTTACGGCGTTCTATCTCATCGCTGCGGCCTGCTTGCTGCGAGAGAAGAGGCTCTGGTTCGCGTCGCTGGTTTTTTCCCTCTGCCTGCTCACCAGGCATGAGGCCGTGGTTTTTTTGCCGCTTTGGGTCTTCGCCCTCGCGCAGTGCGATGGCCTGCGATGGCGCAAGTTTGTCGGAGGACTGCTCGCGATTTGGGCCCCGCTGGTCCACAACGTCCTGCATTGGCAGTTCTTCGGGCAGTGGCCGGTCCGAATGTTTACCGTACCGCACGGTTCAAGCGAGTATCTCTCCACCGGCCCGCTGGCCTATATCCCCGATGCGTTGTACGCATTGACGCCGGCCGTCGCATGTCTGGCGCTTTTGGGGCTGATCACGCTTGTCCGGCGCCGCGTGTTTCTGGTGCCCGCGATCGGGGCCGTCTTCTTTCTCACCCATCTGACGATCAAGGCTCTCGGTGTCTACGCCAGCGGTGGTTACGGCCGCTTCATGGTGGCCGTCGCTCCGTTCACGGCGGTGATGGCTGTCGCCGGATTGGAGCACCTTCTCGAGCGCCCGACACCGCGCGTCAGCCGCCGGTGGGCCTGGGGCTGGCTGGCTCTCACCCTGGCCGTCGCGTGGCTGGCGTGCGAAGTCGAACGCCGAGCCGGACGCCTTCCCGCCATGCGTGAAGAATGGGTTTGGGCCGGCAGGGCCGTGTTGGGCCTCATGCTTGTCCTGTCGATGATTCCATTTCTGCTCGAAGCGCGCGGTACGACCGCGCCCTTTCGCTCCGCGCTGTTAATCACACTGGCATTGGCGTCGGCCGGCCAAGGGTTGCTGATCGTGAGGCCCCTCCGCCTGCGCGCCGACCAGAAGGCCGTCATCGAAACGGTCGCGTGGATGCGCGAGCGGAATCTCGTGCAGCGACCGTTTTTCGCGACCAATCCGTGGTTTGCGCACTTTCTCGGCTTGGTCGAAAACCCCAGGGCCTACAAGGGGCCGGTCCTGCTGGCTTCGATGCCGGTCGGCACGATCTTCGTTTGGGATTCCAATTACAGCGGAAGTGATTTCCATTGCATGACGTTGGAATCCTATCTGGATGATCCGCGGTACCGTTTGATCAGACGATCACCAACCGACGACACCGCGAACCGAACGACCACCGGGCTGAGGCTTGCGGTCTTTGAGAAGATGCAGCCGACGCCCGCTCCTGTTGATCCGCCGATGCCCTATCCCGCCGTGTTGCTTGAAGACGTTGAGAGTCTGCGTGGAGTCTACTACCTCCGCGAGGAAGACCCCCGTTGAGCCGGCAGGGCTTCCCTGGATTCCTGTAGCCACAAGTCATCCCCTCCGCGCATGTCCCCCATTGATGGGGCGCGGGCGGCAAATCTCAGGCCTCGGTTCTGAGGGGAGTGGGGCGGGGTAATCTGTGTGCGAACGTGGAATCTGAAGATCATATGCTCTTTTCATCTATTGTCGCCGGCGATCGAAGTGTCACTCTTAGCGGAACATGCCGGGTTCCAAACGCTTGTGGCAGATTGCAGTGGCACTCCCATGTCGTCGCCAACTCCTTGAAAATTAGGGTATTTACCCTAGTTCCAATCCGCTTCTTTTGAGACGATAATAGGTGTAAATCAAGGGCGCTCGCCTGTGAAACGACCCCGGAGAGGGACGGCCATTGGGGGCCAAAATGGCAGGGAGTAAAAAAAGAAAACCCGCAGCAAGTGCGGGTTTCTGGTTCCCAACTCTCGGGCCGGAGAGTAGAGAAAGGAAAGGAAGTCTCTGTCGGGAACCGCTTCGCAGTATAACAAACAGAGCCCGTCGTATGCAAACACTTTTTTGCAATTTTTTTTGCGGGGCTCCGGGGGCTGCCATTCCCACCCGCCTTTAAGGCCGAAAATCCGCGTTTTTGGCGTTCCAGTGCCGTTTTCCAAACTGGAACCCTGCCGCTGACCGGTGCGAGGGCCCCCTTGGGCTGATCGGCGGAGGCCGGACCTGGCCCCATCGCGGATGAGACCCGATGCGGTCTCGCCGGCCGCCGTCCAGGTCAGATTTCCTCAAACCGAGCTGTGAAATGTCTCAGGGCCGGCGGTTCGCGGACAATGCGCAGGCCGCGCAGACAATCCCGTTTGCCATGCAGCTCGATCGTCGCCTCGATCACATAGTCGATGTGGCTCTGCGTATAGACACGACGAGGAATCGCGAGGCGGACCAGTTCCATCGGCGGCGGCTCACGCCCCGGCCCGCCGAACATGACACTTCCGATTTCCACACAGCGGATACCGGCATGACGATAGAGGCCGCAGACCACGGCCTGGCCCGGAAACGCTTCCCGTGGGATTTGTGGACAGAACGCTTGCGCGTCGATGTAGATGGCATGTCCGCCCGGCGGTTCGATGATCTGAATCCCGGCGGCAAGCAGTTTCTCGCCCAGGTACTGCGAACTCCGAATGCGGTATTGCAGATAGTCTTCATGCAGCACCTCCTCGAAGCCCACCGCCATCGCCTCCAGGTCCCGCCCGGCAAGACCGCCATACGTCACGTAGCCTTCCGTCAGAATCAGCAGGTTCGACGCATCCTCGAAAAGCTTCTCGTCCCGCAGCAGGAGAATCCCGCCGATGTTCACGATCCCGTCTTTCTTGGCCGAGATCGTGGCCCCGTCGGCCAGATCAAAAATGTCCCGAACAATGTCCCTGACCGCGCGCTCCTGCTGGCCGGGTTCGCGCATCTTGATGAACCAGGCGTTTTCTGCGAATCGACAGGCATCCAGGAAAAACGGAAGGCCGTACTGGTCACAGATCGTGCGCACCCGGCGCAGGTTCTCCAAACTGACCGGTTGCCCGCCGCCACTGTTGTTGGTGATTGTGACCATGACCAGCGGGATCCGCTCCGGGCCGACGCGCCGGATCAACTGATCGAGTCCCTCGGCGTCGATGTTTCCCTTAAAGGGGTGCCGGTTTCGCGGGTCTCTGGCCTCGGGGATCGGCAGGTCCACCGCTTCAGCGCCACTGTGTTCGACGTTGGCTCGAGTCGTGTCGAAATGGGCATTGTTCGGAACGACCTTGCCCGCGCCTCCCACCAACTCGAAGAGTATCCGTTCGCTGGCCCGGCCCTGGTGCGTCGGCAGGATGTGGGGGAAACCGGTGATCGCCGTGAGGCTCTCTTTGAACCGGTAGTAGGAGATGGCACCCGCGTAGGATTCATCAGCTCGGACGACCCCGGCCCACTGTTCGCTGCTCATCGCCCCGGTGCCCGAATCGGTCAGCAGATCGATCAGCACGTCTTCGGCGTGCAACAGGAAAACGTTCAGCCCGGCCTCTTGCAGGCACGTCTCCCGATGTTCCGGGGTGGTCATGCGGATCGGCTCGACGACTTTGATCCGAAAGGGCTCGATGATGGTGCGCATGGGGGCTCCTCCAGGGTGCATCGCAGGAATAAACCACCTGATGATCCGGCTTGACCCCCAATCGGTCAACGTTTCGACCGCTGCGGCCTAGGCGCTCAGGCCGAGTGCCGTCGCAATCGCTTCCAACACGGGATTCACAAAGAGCGAAAAGATCGAGCTGATCAGGCCGGAAACAACACTGGAAAAGGCCCCCAGAATGATGTTCAACACCTGCGCGCCAATGGTCATGTTCATGACTCCTCAATGTCCTGCGACACCATCCGCGGGAACCGCTTCTCCTTGGCATAGATCCGCCGCAACCGGTCCGCGCCTTGTTGCGATCCGTCTGCTGTCGTCTCGATGAGCATTGCCGGCCGATTGGCTTCGAGCCGTGAAGGTCCCGTTCAATCGCTTCATGACACGGCGGAATTGTTCACGATCGAATTGCCTGAGGACGGGAATCCACGGTTGGCTCGTTCGAGCTTCCCCGGGACGTGAGGCGTAAAGCATCTCCCGCAATTCTCGGTGAATCACCGTCAGCGCTTCGTCGTCCTCCGCGGGCTCAAACCCCGCGACGTAGAGCGTCTCGATGGCCCGATACGCCTGATCGGCACCCAGCGGACCCACGCGCAGGATATTCTCCGCATCTCCCGTGATGCCCGCCAGAATGCGCCGGGTCGTTTCTCGATCGAAACGACGCGCCTTGACGGCGACCACCAATTCCTCTGCCAACCGTTCCAACGCCTCGGCCGCGGCATGAACCCTTCGCCAGTCCGTGTTGGAGAGCGTGAGCGCCGCCCGAAGCCCATCAAGGCGATCCTCGAATTGCCGGACGGTCGTCTCCGGCAAGGCCGCCCTCGCCAGGTGGCGACAGACTAGCCATGAGCTTTCGTTCCACGCCGGCTCACCCGGCCGATTCCGTTTCTCGATCTCCGGGCCGTGATCCTGCACGGGCCAAATCGCAAACTCATGATGGCACGCATAGCAATCGAACAGCGCGAAGTCCGGTGCTCCCGGCCCCGATCTCAGGAGTTGCCGCATCGTTTCCCTCAGTGCGACCGCCTGGCCGGCCGCCCACAACCGGACGTGATACATGCTTCCTTCGTCGTCCAGTTGCGTTCGGCTATCCCGCCAGTGTTTCGGCACGCTGTCGATATCCGTCGCGAGTTCAAACGTCAACGGGGGATGCCCTGCCCCCATCATCCTGTGCGTCACGCGCTGATGCGCGTCCGCCGTCCCGAGATGGCACTCCAGACATTTCTCGGCCCATGCGCCGAGGTCACGGGTCTCGTACATCCCGCGAGCCAACCACTCTCCTCTCGTCGCATCGGGCCAGGTTCGCCCCTGATGCGCCCGTAACCAGTCGCCCGCCCGCCCATGACAGGCTTCGCAACTGATGCCGTCGGAAACCTGAAACGCGCCTGACCTCATATGTACGGGGATATCGTTGCCGAACGCATGACACGCAAGACAATCCGCCCGCCCATCAGCCGCGCTCCCGAGATCGTCGGATTGCCCCAATAGTTCGGCCATATCTTGTGACGCCTGACTGCGCAGTGTCCGCTGGTAGCTCATCGCATGAACGCCGTCGCCGCGCCCGTACCATTCGTCCCACTCGTCCATCGGCTCTCGCCGAGATGGGTCGGCGGCGACTTCGATTTCGCGGTAATACCCGGCGCCGCCCCGATGGCATCGCGCACAGGTACCCGATCCCATCGCACGACTCCTTGTCTCACGTTCCGCGAATCGGGCCTCGTAATCGTCGACTTCGGCCTGAGAGCCGCGGCGATCGTCGTCGGCTCGCAGGGCCGTGTAGCCGGCGATCGAAACGACCAGCAGGCCGGCGGCCAGCAGCAGAAAGAGTGGTCGAATCTCGCACCTCATTCGCGCGTCACCTTGTGCCTTCCGACGGCGCATCGGCCGGTTCTAAAGAAGCCGAGAAATATCGATTCAAGTCCCGCATGGCCCCGCGAAACGCATCCGGATCAAACCGGTGCAGAATCGGCGTAAAACGAACCTTGTAGCTCATGTCTTCTCTGTACTCAGGGTAGATGAGTTCGCGGAGTCGTTTGATCGCGTCCACGATTTGTGTGTCATCTTCCGGCTTCGCCTCCACTTGCCATGCCGCATAGAGTACCCTGATCGCCCGATACGCATGATCCGCCGCCATGGGGCCGAGACCCAGCGTGTATTCCGCATCGGCGGTGATTCCGATCAACATTCCAGCGGTGGCGCTCTTGTCGAATGGGCGATTCTTAATTCTTTGAGTGAGCTGATCTGCCAGGGTTTCCAATTGCTCGGCGGCCTGACTCACGCCGGCCCAATCCGTGTCGTGAAGCCGGAGGGACGACCGCATCATCTCCACCGCCTGGTCGAAGGCGGCTCTCCCCTCCGGCCACGCCACCGAAAAAATCTGCCGGCTCGTCACACAGGTGGTTTCCCCCCAGGTCGGCTCACCGAGCGATTGCACTCGGCGACGCCCACCGGGTGCCCGGCTCGGCGTCTCCAGGAACTTGTGATGACAGGCGTAGCAATCGAAAAAGGCGAAGTCCGGCGTTCCCGCCGACAACTGCTGCAACTGCCTCATCGTCTCCCGCAGTTCGACGACCTGGCCCACCGCCCAGAGCCGCACGAAGCACCAGCTCCCCTCGCCGCTCGTTAATTGCAATCGGCTCCGATCCCAGTGCTTCGGAACTTTGAACGAGTCCGTCGCCAACTCGAAACTCATGTCCGGATGGCCCGCCCCCATGAACCTGTGCGACACGCGGCGGTTTCCGATGCCCAGGTGACATTCGAGACATTTCTCGGCCCATCGCTCGACGTCACGCGTGTCATACATACCCTTGTCGCGTTTCTCCCCAGCCGTGGCAGTGCGCCAGACCTCCTTGTCATGCACCGCTTCCCATTGCTCGGCTCGGCCGTGACAAGACTCGCATCCCACGCCGTCTTTCATCACCGCGCGCCGGCTTTCCTCTTGACGAAGAACGTCATGTCCGTAGGAATGGCAACCCAGACAATCTTCTCGTCGAGTGGGATCATCTCCGAGGCTGTCGTATCGCGACAAGATCAGTGCCATTCTCTTTGATCGCGGGTTCTCCGACAGCGTCTCGAGATAAGTCCGAGCATGAACCCCCTTTCCCTCATCGAACCAATCATCCCACTGGCTGAGCCCCTTGCCCGAAATACTCGCATGGCAGGCCTTGCAGGAATCCGCCCCCTGAATGCCGAGTTTCGTCTGCCCCTGTCGAAAAACCTCCTGGTCATTGAACCCTGGCTTGGAGGGTGATTGGGCTCTCGCGAAATCGTCGTGGAGTCGCGATAAGGGCGGCGTCAGAAACAGAAATGCACCGATCACGATCAAAGCGCCGCGGTGAACCCTGCGCGCCAGGTCCGAACCACGACGATGCTTCTGTCGTTGCCTGATCATCACGGTGAACTCGCACTCTGCATGGTCCCCGCCTCGGGCGGCACGTGAAAGGTGTGGCAAACGACACAGTTGTGATCAACGCCGCCGTCAAATCCGATCGCGATGGTCTTCGATGGCCCGTGGCACTCGGTGCAGGTCTCGACGTCGGGGATCAGCACTTCCGAGGGAAGCCGATTGTCCGCTTTCCACTGTATCCGCGTGCCGCTGCTCTCCGTTATCCTATGGCAACCCGTGCAGGCGTTCGTCTGTCCCGGGATGACTGTCGAATCGCTTTCAAGCAGTTCGATTTTGTGTCGCCCATGGTCGAAGCTCGAATGCCGAAACCAACGGCTGGGTACATTCGATGCCTCGATGCTGAACAAGTCTCCGTCAGGCTTGATGACGTGGCACAACGCACACCGCGCCGTCTCAAATCGAGACGGATCGTCCGGCGACCTGTCGGCCTCTCGTTGCGTGCCGTAAAGCGCCGTCTCGATTCTTCGGAGCGACTCCGTGATGGCTGCCTCGGGATCAGCGGGCTTCGGAATGGGAGCGGGTTGTGAAGCCGGCGCCGGCTCCTCGTCCGCCATCATATCGAGCGGGTCTGGGTCGCCCCGAGTTTCCCGCTTCGCCTCCATCACCCGCCTGGGGTCTGAACCCCGAAAATAATCGGTCAGCGCACGACGCAGGTACGAACGAATTTCCCGGGGCGTCGTGTGCGGGACCCTGCCAACGCCAAGTTCACCGCGGATCTTGTCCCGGTCTTCCTTCGCAACCACGAGTCGATGACACGCCTTGCAATGAAGAGAGTATCGAATCGGCCCCATGTAGGCATCCTGAAGTGCGGGCTCGCCCGGCACGAGCGCCCGACGCGAAAGTTCGTGCTCCTCACGCTCGCCGAATCGCCAATCCGACACCGACTTGCCGGCCCTGTGGCAGTCGTCACACCGGAGCTGCTCATAGCCTTCCTTCACGTAACGCTTGTTCATCAAGTGTTCGGCGTGAGTGAACTTGATGTTGCCCGGATCAGTCCTGATGCTGCGAAAGCGCGGATGTTGCTCACTGCTGAATGCACTGACATGGGGCGCGATCGGCTCCCGGCCGCGCTCAGGCGCCATTGAGAAGGCCGTCAGATCGGCGTGACACGTCACACATTTTTCATCCGTCATGGTCGAGAGCCTGCCCTCCCCTTGATGCTCGACGTGGCAATGGCTGCACGCGAGATCGGATTCCATCTCGGCCGCCTGTCTGCTGCGCGGCCATACGTGCCACGACGTGCCGGGTTGCGCGTCTCGATCCTCTCCGGATCGTTGGCTCGTGAGGCTGTTACCCAACGTCTTGCCGTGGCATTCAAGGCAGGCGTTGTTGAATGCAAGGCGCTTGCGGTTGTCGTCGCGGACGTACTTGAATCGGGTCCAGTGCTCCAGGTGGCATTTCCGGCAGTCGGCGGCGAAGGGTGCATGGGACACTGACAGGCTGCCACTGGAATAAATAGTGTGATCATTTCGCACCTCAGCCTGCGCCACCCATGCCGACGCCAGGATTGCAGCGCCGATAGACAGCCACCGTTTTGTTCGGCGGAAGGGCGATAACCGCCGAAAGTAGTCAAGCTGCAATCGCTCCCACAGCGGATCGCCGGAGGCACTCATGGCAACCACCTCAGTAACACAGGGCCCGCACCGCGTGTACCCCCATCAGAATCACCAGGGCTATCGACGGCGGAACATGGATCAGGATCAGTCCGTGCAGCACGGCGTACATGCGGGCCTGTTTGACCTTCTCCCTCGACCCATCGCACAGTTGGATGAGTTGCGTCACCGTATCCGTCATGTCGCTTCCCACCGTTTCCCGCAGCCCGTCAAACAGCAGAGGAGCGCTGTTGCTGCGACCGAGGGCATAACGTCGGCTGGCCGGATTGCGGAGGTAATGCAGGACGTGCGTTTCATAAAAAGACTTCAGGTGCGCGTGCTGTTCGCCTTTCTGGTCGATGTCCTTATGACTTGCCGCCCGGCCTTTCAACGCTTCAAACTCGCTCCGCTCCTGCGCCGCCGCGGCAATCGGGCCGCACTCTGTGGCGATCAGGTCGTAAGCGTTCACGCGAAGCCATTGCATTTCGCGCCCGAGCTGTTCGTGCGTTGATTCCGAATCGATCGCGCCCGTCATCACGATCGGCAGGAAATGTTGCAGTAGCGCGACGACGATCCCGCTGCTCACGGTAATGATCATGAGTATCACCAGGGCCGTCGTCAGCGCGCCGCCCATGCGAAAGGCCGAGTGAAAGAGAACCAAGGGCAGACTCAGGGCCCCCAGCCACAAGTGTCCCTTCATCCACCATGCCATCGGCCCGATGCGCCACAACAGGACCTTCTTCCGGATCGCCAGAAAACCGGCGCAAAGCACCATCGCACCGCCGGCGATGCCATAGCCGAGTCCCACCCACGAATCTCCCTTCGGGCCTCCAACGGACGAGGATGCTCCCACGTACCACGCGAAGAGGATGCCGGCGAGCACCAGCACCAGGCCCGTTCCGGCGGCCCAGTTCCGATGGCTCGCGTCGATCCTCATGGCGCTTCCCCGGCGTTGCTGTCCGGCGGGGATACAAATGCACTCTCCTCGGCGAAGAATCTCCGCGCATCCACTCGCTTCGCGGCATCGTGGGGACAGGCATAAACGCACATCGCCTCTCCCCAATGAGAATTGCACTGATCGCAAACCACGGCCTGCTGCGTCACGCTGATGGACTCTGACAGTGAATCGCCGGTCGCCTTGGGCGGGTTGAGCTCGTGCATGTTGATGGCGTCGTAGGGACACTGCGTCGCGCACTTCTCGCAGCCGATGCACCAGTTTCTAATGACGATGTGGCCCTCATTCGATTTGTGGATCGCGCCGACGGGACAGCCGATCATGCAGACCGGGTCCAGGCACTGCCGGCAAGTTGACGGAATCAGGTACTTGCCAAACCGCGGCCCTTCTCGGAAAAGTCTGGCCTGCCCGCCGTGCGTGGAGGCGCAGGCTCGCACGCACTCGTCGCACCGTGTACACCGATCTAGGTCGATCAACATGAGCTTCTTGCCCTGAAACAGGCCCAACTCCGCGAACCGCGGCAGTTTGGGGATCGGCGCGATCTGCATCAGGGCCTCTGTCTTATCCGCCTTTTCGTATCTTTGCTTCGAGCGATTGGCGGCCTCCATGAGTTCGGGAATCTCGGAGCACAGCCGCTCGAAGTTCGCCTTGGCCAGCTTGATCAGTTCCACGCATTCCGGCAGCTTCTTCTTGTCGATGTGCACGTCATCGGGATTCCGAAATGCCACGCACTGGGCCGATCGTGTGGCCCCGGTGATCAACCCCATCTCTCCCAGGCTTTCACCGCGCCCGCGATAGGCCACGATGTGTTCTCGTTCATGACCCGCTGCTCCTTCTTTCCGGATCACCTTGACCAGTCCCGTGCGAACGACGAAGAGGCAGTCCGACTCCGCACCCTGCTCGATGATCACGTCGGTCGGCCGGTATCGCACAAGCTCGACGCACTGACTGACCTTGTCGAGCGCATCCTCCTTGAGATCGCTGAAGAACGACAGGCTTTGCAAGTGGCGCGACAACACCCGCTCGCGATAGGTCTTCTCCATTTGCTCCTTGAACGGCGCGGACTTCTGCAACAATTCGAGGATGTTGCGGAGCATTTCAATGACGTAGCATTCCTGGGTCGCTTCGACCGTCGCCGAGCGCGGATCGCCGGGGTTCATGCAGCACATCTCGCCCAGCAGTTCGCCCTCGTATAGCTCCGCGATCGGATTCGTGTCGGCGAGAACAACCGGACCGTCGATGGGTATGTACGTCGGCTGTCGCTCAGGACGCCTTTCCGGTTGGAACAATGATTGTCTCAGGCCCTGCCAGAACCCCCGAGCGGGTTGGTCGCCGCCCTCAAGCCGCGGCACCGACAGGCGAACGGTGGCCCGGGAGCGCAGGGCCCGATCACCGGACGCCTGGTATTGCTCGACCCGCTTCTCAAGCGACTCGATCTCCGCACTGATGTTCGCTGTGCTTCCGGAACAGCACAGGAGATTGTGCAGCTCCTGAAGTCCGTCCTTTTCCTCCGCCAGCGCTTGCAGGGTATTTTCCGTTGCGGCGACCCTGTGATGTTTGTCCTCCAGCGTCAATTGAGGAAGCTCGTTGTCTTGCTCCGCGAGGGCGGCGTCTGCTGCTTCCGCGGCGAGCAGTTTCTTTCGTAGAGCTTCAATCTCCTTCACCGCGTCTGGTTCCGGTCGCGCCGCCGAGGTCAGAAGCAGGCTCGCAAGATCGCGATCCTCGCTCTCAATCTCCTTCGCCCTGAGTTTTTTTTCTTCCGAGGACAACTTGTCAGTGTCGGAACGGCGAACCGCCAATTGCTTGTCGGCGAGGTCCGCGAACGCGATCCGATCGTCGTGCCGTCGCAACGACTCGATCTCTTTGGGATTGGGACGACCGGCGGAGTCTCGCAGGAGTTTCAGCAATGACTGTTCCGCGTCGATCCGCTGCTGCAACTCAGCGAGCCGCCCTCGAATCTCCGCGGCTTCTTCCTGCTTCTTCTCGGAGCTAAGCTCGGCGAGCCGGGAATCGCGCCCCTTTAGCTCGTTCTGCAAAGTCCCTTGCCGCCGCCGAACCTTCAGCATGTCCTCACTCGTGAGGATGTAATATGCGGTTCGCCCGGCCTCACCCTGACGGCAGATCATCTCGCCGGGCTCATACTTGCGAAGGATCACGGCCCGCGGGAATCGTTCGAGCTGGGCCGGTTGCACGCCTTCGAACACCGAGACGAGACGGAGCAGATCGACCGATAGCCATTCGTCTCCGGCTCGCACCTCCAGTTCGGCCGGCAGCATCAACTTTGCCATGTACCAGGTCCTCCGACGCCGAACCCCGCATTCGTCAGATACACACGCCGAACGTTAGTAACTCCCGATTCCGCCCTGCCGATGAAATGGTGAATGTGACCAGCGCAATTGAACAAGATGTGCGACGTCCAACCCGGCATAGTCTCGCGCCCATGTGCCCTCGTGCCGTTGTCGGGCTTCTCCGCCGTGCGCGCCGCCCCCCACGTATCGCCCCACGTAATTCTCGCTGGCATGGTGAATCGCCCAGGGTGCCGTGCCGCCTGATGCGCAGCCGCCCATCAGCACGGCCCACGCCGCCAGAATCACCGACCGTCTTATCCGCGCCATGTGTCGTCCTCCATCGGCCGAACGGAACGAGTTGGAAAGCAGTGCAACGCATTGTTCATCACGCACCCCTAGTCGCTTGAGGGCTCATCAGCGATCTGCACCGGCGCATCGTCTCTTACTCGAAAAACTTCCCGATCGCCATCCCGCAGGTATAACCGGCGCTGCTCCTCGCCATTCAACGGGCGCGACCCGATCCGCCCGAACACGGCAACCTGGTTTCCACTCTCGTCCACCGCTCGATCACGGTCCAGACCCTTCGAGACCCCCAGGGCCGGGCCATGTGTTTGATACGTTGCGATCAGGCGGGGTGTCGGCCTGGGGCTGAAGCCCGCGAAATCCGGATTGTCCCGAGGAGACATCAGTTGAATCACCCGCAGCCCATTGTGTCCGTCCGCGACGTAGGCAAATGCGCTGGCGTTGGTCATACCCACCTTGACGTCACGGGCATCGTCGATCCGACCACCCGCGGTGAACTTCATGTAAACCTCCGGCGACTCCGGTCTCCCAACGTCCACGATCACCAGGCCTTCTTTGCCGGCAGCCACGTACGCATACGTTCGAGCGACGTACAGGCGATTGGCGCCCTCGATCGGAACGGCCGCCCCTGATACAGCCCGGGCCTTGCTCGGGATGGTCACGTCAATCACCTTCAGCCCTTCACGGTCGCAGACGAAGGCATAGCGGAATTGAACGGCGACCGCGCTGGGTTCCATCACGTCCGGCGACAGGACTTCTGCGGCAATCCGCGGTTCGAGTGGGTTGGATAGGTCGACGACCACCAGGCCGCGCCTGCAGCACACATAGGCATAATTTCCGGCGAGGGTCAGATTGACCGCGCCGTCCAGCGCGCCATCAGGGTTGAACGTCACGACGCGCTTGAGAAAGTTGTTCATCGGATCGCCGTCCAGCAGCGTTCCCACCCCCAGCCCCGCGTTCTTCGCCTCGTCGCCGGCAACCACGATCAGCCCTTCGTACAGGTCCGTGACGTAGAGGAACCCATACACCGGGTGAATCTTCTGCTCCTGATTGACGTGATTCGACTTCGGTTCATCCAGCATGATCGCCGGCGGCTTGCTCGGATCGTCTGAGAGTCGACGACGCAACGGATCGACACCCAGGGTTGTGGGGCTCGCAACGGCCGTGGCGTAACGGGTCGGCACGTACAGGTTTTGACCGAGCGGAGACACCGGCGCAGTCACGATCCGCTCGCTGAATCCCTTGTTGTCGATATTGGCCACGTCATAGACGTAGAACCCCGCCTCTCCGCGAGCGGCGTAGACATACTCACCTCTCAACTGCAAATCCAGGATGGCCCCGCCGGTGGGGAAGAGGCCGTCATTCATGCCATGCTCATGCGCCTCTCGCAACCGACTGCCGCGGCGAGCGTGCTTCTTGAACTTGTCGGGATAGGCCATTTCGTGCAGGTAGCTGCCGATGACCGCCTGCGGCTCTTCGCGTTCGGTGACGACGACCGCCTCGAACCCGCGCCTGCCGGTCGCGACGTAAACATAGCGGCCGAGAAAGTTCACAAAATTCGTTCCGTGAAGCAACACTTGGGCCATCCAGGCATTGTTGTTCTTCTGCTCGGAAAGATGACAGTCCGTGCATTGTCGCGTTTCGGTTTTTCTGACCGCGTGCGGATAATGCGGATTGAATGCCTGCCCACTGAATCCCTCCGTTGAAATCGTCTGCTGCTGAGAGTAGGTCCACTCCCGGTTGGCGTTCGCCGATCCGACGAGCACGGCACTGGACGATCGCACCGGTGCAATCTTCTGCTTCATCACGGTCGAATCACGGCCCAGCATGAAAACGTCATCGCGCAGGACTTGAAAACTGTACGTCGTATAGTTCCGCAGAATCTCACCCTCGTTGTGCAGCATCGGCATGCGAAAGTTGGCGCGCATCGAAAGATGGCACCCAAAACAACTCGTCATCCACGATGTATGGCAGGCGTAGCACGTCATGTTGTCTGAACCGTGCGCCAGCGTGTCGTTCTTGGCGCACCCCGGCGTTGCCGGCCGTTCTTCGAGAAAACCGCCCGCCAGCATCCTGCCGCCTTTTTGCATGAGCTTCGCTCGGGCGGCCCTCGGGTTGTACTCAGGGCTCGTCGGATTCACCGAATCAAAAATCTGCGGCAGTTGCCATTCCTTGTCTTCAATCATCGCCGATCGTTGAATGAGCTGCTCACCCTTCCAGTAAAACCGCGACGTGCCAAATGAGGTTTGCGATCCGTACAGGCTGTTCCCACCCGCGGGGCCGCTCGTCTTCTCCAGCGTCGCCCTGTGGTTGATCGTGCCGTGACAATCCACGCACCCGATCTCGATGGCGTTGCGCACCTCGCCATACAGCTTGCCGTCGCCGTGGACGTCCTGCGTGAAATGGCAATCCACGCAGTGCATGCCGCGCTCGAGGTGAATGTCTTTAAGGTGCACCGGTAGGCCCGGCGGCGCTGTCTCACCACGCCGGTCCGACTGAAACGCGACGGCTGCCTTTAATTTTCCGGCGAGTACCTCGGGATGCTCCGGGTCCCCGACGACGCGATCACCGGCGCTGTCGAGTAGTTGGCCCTGGCGGTCCTTCTTGAAGACCGCCTTGAAAACCCAACCGTGCCCGTGAAAATCCGCGAACTGGGCCTTATCAAGGCCCGGGTTCAACCGGGTCAGGTTATCGAGGAAGTCATCCCCCGCCGGCTCACCGGCATGGCTCTCCTCATTCGGCCACAGGTCGGACCACAGACCTCGAACCGCCCCCGCCTCCGGATTACCCATCAGGCTGTTGTGGAACTGCTCCGCCGTCGGGCGTTGCTGTCTCCGCGGGTACATCTGCTCGCCGTGCGTTTCATTGTCCCACCACATGAAGCCCAGGTATGTGTTTGCATAGGAGGTGCCCGGGTGGACGTGGCAAACGATGCACTGGCTCGACGGAATCGCACGGGTCAGCACGTGTTTGATGGGGTGCCCTGATTCCGTCCGGGAAATGGTCGGGTCAACACTTTGTGTGCGCCCCAGGTTGCCCGCCTCGGCGTAACGGCCGGAGTGTACGCGCGAGCGATCGTTCGCATAAACGACGTGACATGCCGTACAGCCGCTCGACCTGTAGTCGCCGGGATGATCGTTCGTGCCGAGAAACGATAGAATCGGGTCGAGAAGCCGTGTCTTCTGAATCCCGAGAAACACCGGGTCAGTTGCCAATTGGGTGCCCAGCCCGCGATCCGACAATTTCATGTCCGGCTTCCCACCCTCCTCGAATATGTTCGGCAGCCCCACTTCCAATTCGAGCCGCTGGACCTTTCCCCCACGTTCAAACGCCCGGAGGATGTTGCTCATCTGGGATATCTCCCATCTGGGCAGCGGATCCAGAGAGTCGAGCACGCCGCGAGCGCGTTCCTCCTCCGTTGGTGCGGGCACCGTTCGCAACCGCTGCGGGACGCCGTTGATGCTGTAGCTCTCCCCGAATCGCGGCAACTTGGCGGGGTAGCCTCCGTTGTTGTATTGCGCGGCCCCCCACAACTGAGCGCCGTGCGTCATCATCGACTTTCTCACGTTATGAACCTGTTTGGGGTGGCAGGGGCCGCAGGTCCGGTGAGCGATCCGCAGGTCGCCGGGGTTCACGAACTGGATGAAGTCAGGGTCTTCATAGTTGAGTAGCGCGTAGCTTCGCACCGGATTCGCCGACGAGTATTTTCCCGTCGCAGGGTCAGCCCACCCGCCGGGAAACCGCGGTTGCACGTGCGACGCCGCCATCAGGGCCAGGTACTCATCGCTGTAGGGCCTGCGCTCCCGCCCGATGCCGGGCTTCACCTCAACCAGAATGTCCGCGGCCCGGCCCGTCCCGCCGTGGCAATCAACGCAACTCCAATACCAGGCGGCATTCGCGTGCATCGTTGGCGCGTCTGAGGCCGTGTGGCACACAAGACAAACCTCGCTTTCCCGGTCGGCGTCAGTCTGGGTGGCATACTTCCCGAGCAGGTCGGCGCTGCGGAGCACCGGCTTCTCCGTTGCAAGCCGGCCCGGCCGTTCGTCGATGGGCGCGAGCCTCGCCGGGGGCGGTTGCAGACAGGAAATCACCACGATGGGGACGCACAGCACCGCCGCAAGAATTGTCGATCGCTTGCTCATGAAATTACGACAAGCCCTCCGGGTGCTCAAAAAGTAAGCGTCAGGAACGTGAAGATGGAATACAACGGCTTCTCCGATTCGTAAATCTGCTCAAAGCCTTTTCCCGGGAACAACGTCGCGAAGCCGACGCCGAAGATCGCATTGTTATTCAGAAACGGCCGGTACTCCAAACCCAGGCTCACGTCCGCGCCGATGGCGCGACTCAGTTTCGGCTGCTGGAGCAGCAATTCCAGTGATTCCGGGTGTGCGAACCACAAGTAGTTAGCGTTGAACTTCGCCTTCAGCTTTGGCGTGACCTCCGCGTCAAGACCCGTGCCCACGAGAAAAAGACCGGGATTCACAAAGTTCGCCTGTCCTTCCGTCTTGTTGGCCTTCACGTTGGGAAAGATGCTGTTCCGGTTGACCAGATTCACGCCCGTGAGACGGATCGCCTGCCGATTCCAATAGCTGAACGTCCCGCCCGCAAAATTGGCATTGTCAAAGATCGCATCGAAGCCTCTGCCCTCGGCGTCCTGCGGAGACCGATCACCCGACGCCCACAGGAAGGAAGTCTTGAGACGCAACCAGTCAAACTCAATGGATGGCTCGATCGCGAACATCTGGGCGTTGACCGTGATCTTCCGGCCCGCCAGCGCGTTGAAATCGTCCCGACCCAGCGCCCAATAGAAGGCGTGCGTGAGGTTCAGCCTGCCGATATGCCCGTCCCCGGTCCAGCCGAGGTAGCTGACCTTGACGTCGTGCGGAACGAAGCTGCCGATCGGCTCCGGGCGGATCAGGAATCCGTTCTTGTCGAAGTGGGGCTTCTCCTTGCCCTGATCGTCGTGGCTGTAATGCACGGAGAGTTCCGTCGTGTACCCCTTGCGCCAGCTTTCCGGCAGGAGTTCGAAGTCCAGCGAATCCTGCCGATAGAAGTTCACGATGACCACGTGCTGGTGCCGGGCCTCCAACGTGTTCAGTTCGCTGTTCGTGTCCTTCTCGGCCTGGTAGAAGTACAGGATGTTCCATTGATTGCGGTTGGAATCCGAGTTTCCAAACAGCCGAACGCCCTGGTTCAGATCATTGAAGATGAAGCCGCGAAAATCGCTGACAAACGGCTGCCGCCCGACGCGCAGACTCATGAAGTCGTAATGGGGGCTCAGGTCCGCCAGCTTGATCTCGACGAATGCTTCCTGAAGCGCGAAGTCCTTCCACCGCCGCCAGGTCCCCTCGCGCACGTCCGGACTCACGACGCCGAATTCCTCGGTCTCCAGATGATTGAGATTCAGCACCGGCGTCAGGCGGATCTTCCAGTCGAACGGCTTAAAGGCCGCTGATCCGTGAAACAACTCGAATCGCATGATGAAGTTTTGATAGATGAAGGACTGTTCCGGTTGTCCGAAAAACTTCCGACGGTTCGGAACCGACGTGCTCTCGCCGATCGGCGTCGGAACGCGCCGATACTCGTACACCGTGTCGCTGGTCAGCGTCAGGTTCATGAACGTGTGCTGGCCGATGATCGGGTAGTCGCCCTTCAGCACGTTTTGGTTGTAGGGGTCGTACCAACCTCCACGCGTGTACGGATAATCGCCGCTCATCGCCCCCATGGTGTATCGGTCCGCCGGATGTCGACGACCGTATCGATCGAACTCGGGAAACCCGATCCGCCACCGGTCTTCGGTCGGCAGGAAGTCCTGATCGGTCGGTTCCAGGCGGGGGCGAACGCCGGACGGCCCCGCAAAACCCAGCGGCTTATGCGTCTCGTCGGAATCGTCCTGAGAACCTTCGTCGACAGCGCCGTCCACGCCGTCGTCCGCTTCCGTCGAATCCCGCTCTCCTTTGACGTCGCTCTGGAACCGTGGCCGATCCTCCGGCGGGTCGTCGCCGCCATGCACCGTGGGTGCAGGAGCCAGAAGGCAGGCGCTGCAAATCAAAAGGGCGATTTCCACTCTTCGCCTCCTGACAACGCCAATTCTCCTGTCGTTGCGCATCCCGAATCTCGGTATCAGATCACTCGGCTGCAACAAGGGACTGAGCATGAAATCCGTTCGCCTGGGGATGAATCAGATGCAACAGAAGACGGTCGTGCGAATCCCTGAACCGTCTGAATGTGTCGTGGGTGAGAGTCTTGGCGCGTAGACGGTTTGCGCGCAACGCGCGGCGCTCAGGTCGCGCCACAAGTTCTCCTGGTCCCGCCCGGCAAGCCGCGGATCATACCCCAACATGCCGTCCCGCCTGAAGCGAAAAACGCCCTCGTTTCAGGAGTCAGGAACTGAAGAGCTTGATGATCGCCAATTCTTGGGCGCGTTAATCCTGCCCGAAGATAGGCTTAGCGAAACAGGCGACGAAGCGTCGCCGCCGAGACGCAAACAACGTGAATGCAAACAAAAGCAAATACGCGTGATCACTGCCGAGAATGCGCAAAATTATCGGACGATAAACAACGCCGGTGTTCGAGAAAACCGCACGGCATCCCGAAGAATCCGATCCGACTGCAAGGCATTAAGGAACTCAGAATAAGGACGTTCGTTGTTGCCGCGCAACTGTGATGGAAGGCCGTGACGTTACCGTTGGCGCAATGTCTTCATGCGACACTGAGTATAGACAATGCACTGGCATCATTGTGCCGGGATTGTTTCAAATCCGTGCCCCACGTTGACGGGCAAGGACGCTTCGCTATACTTCGCCCACGTGTTCAGCGGCCCGAGCGGCTGCCGGCCATGTCCAGCACGTTACCCAGTGGCCACTCAACAAATGCGCACCTACCAATCTCCCGATATCGAACCGCGGGGAAGACGCGCCGCGACCGTCAGGCCGCCGCGCAGACGGCGATTCTCGAAGTTGTCTTGCGCAGGCGTGATCTTCACGGCCCTCGTTGCCGCCGGATCGTTTCATTGTGTCACACCCTTCGACGCCATCTTGGGTCTGGCCGTGCCGCCGGGGGGGCCGACCGAGCCGCTCTCCACCGGTGAGGTGCTGGACATCATCACGCAGGCGGCGGCAGCCCTCGCCGACGACAGGCTGGTCATCGCCGTCGCCGATCGAGAGGGCAACGTCCTCGGCCTCTTTCGCAAGTCGAACGCCCCCGCGACCGTCTCCGTGCTCCTGGCCGGTCGCCTTATCAATGTAGACGCCAACGAGTTGGCCGTGTCGCTTGCTCGGACGGGAGCCTTCTTCAGTAACGATCAGGCCCCGCTGTCGTCGCGAACCGTTCGCTTCATCAGCCGCGAACACTTTCCTCCCACCATCGCCCCGAGCGGAATCGTCACCGGCGTGAAGAACACGCCACCCGGCGCCCTGTGGGACATTGAGAACACCAACAAGGGTTGCACCCTCTCAGCCGCCTACATCCCCGGCCAGGAGATTCAACCGCCCATGTCCATTGATCGCACCGGGCCGAGCCTGGGAGTTGCCACGATTCCCGGCGGTGTTCCACTTTTCAGAGCGGGGAAGCTGGTCGGAGGGATCGGCGTCACGGGGGCGGACCCCGACTTTTCCGAGTTTGCCGCCTTCAGCGGTGCCGCCGGCGCAGGCTTTGGACCGACTCCGGCCTCACCCGGCGAGATTTTCATCGACGGAATACGTCTGCCTTTCGTGAAGCAAGACTTTCTTGAGCCTGTCCTCACGACGCCCGGCGCGCTGACGCCTCGGCGACCGCTCGGCACCGTGCCCGATCTCTTCGCCAACCTGGCTGACGTGGGAGCATTCGTCACCATACCCGACCTCAACAACCCGGCCCTGACCGTGACCGACGCCCAGGCAAGCCTCCGTCCCAACGTGCCCGAAGGCTGGCTTGTCGGGCCGTTGGGCAGCCCGGAACTCAGCTCCATCGAAGTTGCCGGCATCGTGGAACAGGCCATCATCCAGGCCAACCTGACCCGAGCCGCCATTCGCCTGCCGTTGAATCAGAGCGCGAAGATGGTGATCGCGGTGTCGAACCTGAACGGCGACGTCATCGGCCTGTACCGCATGCCGGACGCCACCGTCTTCAGCATCGACGTCGCCGCGACCAAGGCCCGCAACGTCATTTACTTTAGCAGCTTCGGCAGAACTCCGCTCGATTTGCCCGGCGTGCCGTATGGCACCGCCGTCACGACAAGGACCCTCCGCTTCGGCAGCCAGCCCTTCTTTCCACAGGGAATCGACGACACCCTGCCCGGTCCCTTCGCGCTCCTGCGATTGCACAACCAGGACAACCCGTGTACGCAGGGCTTCGCCCCGCCGGGCCCGAATCAGAGCGGCGTCGTGTTCTTTCCCGGCAGCGTCCCACTCTATCGCGCTGGAATCTTCCTCATCGGTGGTCTCGGCGTGAGCGGCGACGGCGTTGATCAGGACGATCTGGTCTCCGCCGCGGGCGGCAGGGGATACGAGCCTATCCCCAACATCCTCGCCGACAATGTCACGGTCAGCGGCGTCCGCCTGCCCTATCTGAGGTTCCCTCGTTCTCCACAAGAGGGCCTCTAGCCGAAAACAAACGCCCCAATCCGGCTTGCCGTTCGGCGGCCGCCCCGCAACTCGTTGCCTTGTCGCCGGCCGCAACCGAAAACAAACGCCCCAATCCGGCTTGCCGTTTGGCGGCCGCCGCCACGCGCAGGACAAAGACCCAGCAACGCGGTACGATGCCCAATCGCCGGCGCCCGTAGCTCAGTTGGATAGAGCAACGGTTTCCTAAACCGTAGGCCGCAGGTTCGAGTCCTGCCGGGCGCGTGATCGACTGATGTCGGCTCGTGGCTCGCGTGACGATGGGACCAACGCGTCTTACGATTGACCAGTTCACTCTGGTTGATGGTGCCTCCTCATTTTCTTCAGCCCAGTCGGCACGACGCAACCGCTCACACTCGCCCCGTGTCCTCAAGCCAGGCGTTGCTCCCCGTCCGCGACTGGCATGTCTCCAACCGCTCAGCGCTTCGCTTTTTCTCTTCGCATGCAACGGGGGCCGTTCAGCGCACCGCCGAAAGTGGCGAAACCTTGGAGAGACGCCACACCCTGAAAAAGCGGCGCAGCCTTGACGCGCCCTGAAAACGGGGCGCTCGATCGCGCATCCAAACCGAAATGAGTTGAACTCGCAGGACCACCCGTTCATAATCCCGGGCCGGCGAAGGTCGCGCCGCTGGTTTGGCGGCGGGTCACGCAAACCTTTGATGTAAGGAGAGCACCTCATGCACACCACCATGACCGAGGAGCAGGCGCGAAACGGTTCCGCCGGGAGTGTGACCTTGCCCCTCCTTGCAGATCAGGTTGCCGCCGAGCGAGAAAGGCTGATGAAGGAGGCGGGCCTCAGCGTCGGACGACCGAGCCATTTCAAACGGCCGCCCGAGCGCATGTTCACCAAGGACGAACGCGGAACCACGACGATTCTCATCGGCGGCCTCTCCGTCCGGCACGATCAGCTGATCCAGTCGGCCCTCAGAGGGCTTGGCTATCTGATCGACCTCGTCCCCGTGCCGGTGAAGGCGGACTTTCAGGCGGGAAAGGAGTACGGCAACAACGGCCAATGCAACCCGACCTATTTCACCGTCGGCGCCCTGGTCAACTATCTCAAGCGCCTGCGCGACCGGGAGGGGCTCTCCACCGAACAGATCCTGAAGGACCACGTCTTCATCACCTGTGGGGCATGTGGCCCGTGCCGGTTCGGGATGTATGAGGCGGAATATCGCCTCGCGCTGCGGAACAGCGGGTTTGACGGGTTTCGCGTGCTGCTGTTTTCGCAAACGGGCGGACTGGATCAGGCGGACGTGGAATCCGGCCTCGAGTTCAACCTCAACTTCTTCCTGTCGATTCTCAATTCCATTTTCCAGGGCGATGTCCTGAACGAGGTGGCCTACCACGTCAGGCCCTATGAGACCGTCCCCGGCAAGACGAACGGGGTCTTCGAGCAGTGCATGACGGCCTGCGGTGAACGGCTTCAGTCGAGAGACTTCAACCAGGTCAATGGCGGCGCCCTCGCCTGGCTGCTCTCGAAGGTAACGCCCGTCAGCGGCACCCAGGAGGCGGAAGTCTTCCTCGAACAACTCAAAGGCGACTACTACCTCCAGGTCGTCGAGCAGTGCGCAAAGCTCATCGACCAGCAGATCGAAGTGGACTACACCCGCCCCAAGCCGATCGTCAAAATCACCGGCGAGTTCTGGGCACAGACGACCGAGGGCGACGGCAACTTCAACATGTTCGCCTTCCTCGAGCGCGAGGGCGCCGAGGTTCTCGTCGAACCGGTGGCCACCTGGATTTCCTATCTGCTCAACCAGGCGCGGAACAAGGTCAAAGACACTCACGGGCTTGACGGGGACGACCTGGCGACGACCAGCCCGAACCTCAAACAAAAGCTCGCATCGCAGATTGCCTATCGCAAGAAGACGTTCACACTGACCCTGGCGCAGAAGATTCTGTACAGAGAGTACGAGCGGTATCGCAAGGCTTTGGGTGGAACGACCCATGCGTTGGTCGATCAGCAGGAACTCGTCCGCGTGGGACACCCCTATTACAACTCGAAGTCCGGCGGCGGCGAGGGACACCTCGAAGTGGCCAAGAACATCTACTACTGCAACAAGGACCTCGCCCACATGGTCCTGAGCCTCAAACCCTTCGGATGTATGCCGTCGACCCAGTCGGATGGGGCCCAGGCCGCCGTCGTCTCCCAGTATTCCGACATGATCTACCTGCCAATCGAGACCTCCGGCGAAGGCGACATCAATGCCCACAGTCGCGTGCAGATGGCCCTGGGCGAGGCGAAGTTCAAGTGCAAGGCGGAGTTCAACGAGGCCGTCGCCCGCACCGGCTACGCCATCGAGCAGATTCGCGCGTATGTGGCGGAGCATCGGGAACTGCGTCGCCCGCTCCAGCACGTCCCGGGCCACAAAGGCGTGATCGGCAGGGCGGCAAACTTCGTGTTGCACGTCGGCAGCTTGATGAACGCGGATCGCGCATCAGAGCCGCGACCGTAAGGCAGCGGTGTGAATGATCAGAGCCGCGACCGCAAGGCAGCGGCGGGTATGATCAGAGCCGCGACCGTAAGGGAGCGGGCCAACGCCGCCGCTGGCCAAGGCGCGGCAAGTGAAATCAGAGCCCCGAGCCGCCGCAGTCAGGCGGCGGTTAGACTGAGCATGACTGGCCCGGCCCGACTCCTGGACGCACGAGATAAGCGAGGCGCAAACCATGATCGCGATGAACCAACCGAGCGAACCGCAGCCCGACAACGGGCATGCCGGCAGCGACCGCGATCTGTTATCAAAGGAAAGCGGCGGCTCGTGCGGCTCTGGTGGGAGTTGCGGCTGTTCCACGACGGCCGAGGCGGATCAGACGCCGAAGGTGGTCCAACTCAACGTGCAGTCCATCAAGGCCCAGCGCCGCAGGCCGGAGGTCAAACTCGAGCCGTTTGAAGGCACCGAGGCCTATCCCCAGGGCTTGATGATCGGCCTCGACGTGGGTTCAACCACGGTGAAGGCCGTCGTGGTCGACATCACCACCGACGAAATCCTGTGGAAGGACTATCAGCGACACGACACCAGGCAACCGGAAAAGACGCTCGCGTTTCTCTCCGAGATCGAGTCCAGGTTTGCCCACGTGCCGCGGCGCGCCTTTCGCCTCTTCATCACCGGCTCCGGCGGGTCGGCCCTGGTCCCACACATCGGCGGCAAGTTCGTCCAGGAAGTCAACGCCGTTTCACTGGCGGTGGAGAAGCTCTACCCCGAAGTGCAGAGCGTCGTCGAGCTCGGCGGACAGGACGCCAAGATCATCATCTTCAAGGAGGACGAGGAGACCGGGAAGAAAAAGAAGATCCCATCGATGAACGACAAGTGCGCCGGCGGCACCGGCGCCGTGATCGACAAAATCAACGCCAAGCTCAAGATTCCGCCCGAGGAACTCTGCGAAATGGGCTACAAGGACCTCAAACTGCACCCCGTCGCGGGCAAGTGCGGCGTCTTCGCCGAGACCGACATCAACAGCCTCCAGAAAATGGGTGTCCCCCCCGACGAACTGATGGCTTCATTGTTTGAGTCCATTATCCAGCAGAACATGAGCGTGTTGACGCGCGGCCACACGCTTCGCCCGACGGTGCTTTTGTTGGGCGGTCCAAACTGCTACATCAAGGGAATGCGTGACTGCTGGCGGGAGAACATCCCGCAGATGTGGAAGGAACGCGGCGTCAAGCTCCCCGATGACGGCAAGGGCCCCGAAGACTACATCATCACGCCGGACAATGCGCAATACTTCGCGGCCCTCGGTGCGATCGAGTTCGCCAAAACGGAGATCGACGAAGACCCGAACGTCGGGTTGTACAGCGGCACCGAGGTCCTCGATTGGTACATCAAAGAGGGACGCACCGCAGAGAAGGCCGCCGCCGGCGCGCGCGGACTCTCCAGGACCGCCGATGAACTCGCGACCTTCACTGACAAGTATCGCAAAGAGCCCTGGACCCCGAAACGATTCGCGCCGGGGACGACCATCGAGGCATTCATCGGCCTCGACGGCGGCTCCACCTCCACCAAGGCCGTCCTCGTGGACGCAGAAAAAAACCTCATTGCCAAGTCCTACCAGCTCTCCAACGGCAACCCCATCGAAGATTCGATGGAGGTCCTCGCGGCCCTCAAAAAACAAATCGCCGACCAGGGCTGCACGCTGAAGATCAGGGGTGTGGCGACCACGGGCTACGCAAAGGACATCCTCAAAGACGTGCTCACTGCCGACGTGGCACTGGTCGAAACCGTGGCCCACACCGAGAGCGGACTGCACTACTACCCCGACACCGATGTCATCGTCGACGTCGGCGGCCAGGACATCAAGCTGATCATTCTCAAAAATGGAAACGTCAAAGACTTCAAGCTCAACACCCAGTGCAGCGCCGGCAACGGATACTTCCTGCAGTCAACGGCAGCCGGCTTCGGATTCAAGGTCGAGGACTTCGCCGACATCGCCTTCAGTGCCGAGCAGATGCCCGAGTTCGGCTACGGATGCGCCGTCTTCATGCAGTCGGACATCGTCGATTTTCAACGTCAGGGTTGGCAGCCGAACGAAATCATGGCCGGGCTCGCGGCCGTCCTGCCCAAAAACATCTGGCTCTACGTCTCACAGATTCCCAACATCGCCAAGCTGGGTACGCGATTCGTGCTTCAGGGCGGCACCCAACACAACCTCGCGGCGGTCAAGTCGCAGGTCGATTTCATCACCTCGCGATTCGTCGGCACCGGCTTGACGCCCGACGTCAAGGTCCACGAGCACTGCGGCGAGAGCGGGGCGATCGGCTGCGCCCTCGAGGCCCACCGCCTCTGGGCCGAGCAGGGCCTGGAGACCAGCTTCATCGGCTTCGATCGCGTCGCCCGGCTCGAGTATCGCACCACCCGCGACGAGGCGACGCGCTGCTACTTCTGCAAAAACAAGTGCCTCCGTACTTTCATCGACATCAAGACAACAAACCCCACGCCCCCGTCGGACTCGGCCAACGGAAGGCACGTCAGCCTCTCTTCGCAGATTCTCAAGGCCGGGCCCGAGCAGGGCCATCCGACGCGAATCAGGCACGGCGCCCCGATGGATGCGTCTCACGCCGCCGCCGAGGTTGTCAAGCAGGCCTCGACCAAGAGTAAGTCCAGGATTCCCCTGGCCCCCGGCGAACAGCGCCTCATCATCGCCACCTGCGAAAAGGGAACCGTCGAAGACGTCAATGACATGCGCGAGATCAAGGGCGGCCTGGACGCCGTCAAGAAGGCCAATCCAAACTACGTCGAGATCGCCGCGCACGATGTCTTCAAGGACGTGAAGGTGCAGCGAGTGGCGGATGAGCTTCCGAAGGTGCCGGTCTTCAACCCCTTCCGCAGCAAACGGATCGAGCAGCGCCGAATGCTCATGGAGCGGCGGGAGTCCCTGCGCATCGGCTTCCCGCGCGTGCTCAACGTGTACAGCCAGGCGCCGTTCTTCATCGGCTTCTTCAAGTCGCTCGGTGTCCCATTCCGAAATCTGGTCTTCAGCGACTACACGACCGAAGAACTTTACAAACGCGGCGCCAAGCGCGGCTCGATCGACCCCTGCTTCCCCAGCAAGCTCGGTATCCCGCACGTTCACGATCTGCTCCACGTCCAGCACAAGAAGAAGCCGCTCACCCACGTCTTCTTTCCCATGGTGGATTCCTTCCCCACCTTCCTCGACAACGTCCAGGCCAGCAGGGCATGTCCCACCGTCGTCACCACCGCCGAGGCCACCCATGCCGCCTTCACCAAGGAGGGAGACCTCTTCAAGGAGCGGGGCATCGTCTTTAAGAAAACCTTCCTGAACATGGATGTCCCCGCCTTGTGTGCCCGGCAGATGTTCGAGGATTGGCGCGACGAACTCGGCCTCACCCGCGATGAAGCGAGCCGAGCCACCGCCGAAGGCCTCAGGGTATATTCCGAATTCCTCACCGAGATGCGCCGCCGCTCACGCGAAACCCTCGACAGCCTCGCCGCCAATGATCAAATCGGCGTGGTCATCCTCGGTCGCCCCTATCACAACGATCCGGGCATCAACCACGAAATCTGCGAGGAACTCCAGAAGCTGGGCTACTCCATCTTCTGGCAGGACGCCCTTCCCATCGACGAGGATATCCTGGAAGAGTTGTTCGGGCAGGAGGTCCGCGAAGGCGCCTTCAAGTCGCCTTTGTCCATTGATGACGTCTGGAAAAACAGTTACTCCGAAAACACCTCGCGCAAGGTTTGGGCGGCCAAGTTCGCGGCCAGGCATCCGAATCTGGTTGCCCTGGAGCTCTCCAACTTCAAGTGCGGCCACGATGCCCCGATCTACTCGATCATTGAGGAGATCATCGAGCGATCCGGCACCCCGTACTTCTGCTTCAAGGACATTGACGAGAACAAGCCCACCGGCGCGATCAAGATACGCATCGAGACGATTGCATATTTCCTCAAGCGGTATCGCGAGCGCCTGGTTGCTCAGAAGCAGAAGCTGGCGGACATTGAAGCACAGGTGGCACAATTCGAGCACAGACTCCGCAACGAGCAGGCGTCACGCAGTCTCCTCGAACCGAATCTGGTCACCGTCTAGCCGCGACCGCTCAGCGAGTGGGGCCACGGACCAACCTCCCTACGCCAACGGCGTTACGTCCTCCAGCCCAGGGTTGCCGCGCAGCGACCCTGGGAAAACGGATTCAATCAAAGACCTCCCTACGCCAACGGCGTTACGTCCTCCAGCCCAGGGTTGCCGCGCAGCGGCTACCCTGGGATAACGGATCAATCGAACAATTCAACCCTGAAGGGGTTGCGTCGTTCACCATCGAGCGTGCCGCAACCCCGTTGGGGTTGAACGTTGTTTGGGTGTCCGCGGTCCCAGGGTAGCGACGTCGTCGCAACCCTGGGCTGGAGGGCGCAGCCCCTTCGGGGCAGCCAACGGGGAGTCCTCGTCGCAACTGGAACGACAATCCCATCTCGGTCCTCCGCGCCGCGCCCGATCAGCGCCCCGCCGCGATCAGCGCCCCGCCCTCTCACCAGCCCCGAGCGCCAGCGAGTGGGTCCGCGAACTAACCAGGCCTTTGTTTGCCAACGCCTCGCGCCGCGACCAATCAGAGCCGCATTCTGTGAACGCGGTGGAGCTGTGCTGATCGAGGCGCCCCCCGCTTACCGACCGCTCGCGCCGCGCAGCGACACGCCATCAGCAGGATTGCGGCGGCAACAACTTCGCGTATGATGGACAGCGCGATGCCTGCGTGAGTGATGCGAGAAACGCCACGCAACTGCATGGGAGGCGATCCGCGGCAAATGGCCTCTGAATCCGACAAAGTGATGTTTGAGATCTACCGCGAGGCCGGTTACGGCCGGAAGTTTTGCGCGGTCTATTTCACGGAACTCGACGAGCACAATAAGGAAGCCGAAATCTCCAAGGCCATGGCAGGAGAACACCTCTACGACGGCTTCCTCAGTGAACGCCGCATCAGCCGTGGCAAGGCCGCGGTCCAGTCCCTGCTGGATCGCCTCAACGACGGCGAAACCATCGACCCAGACCAGTTCGACGCCGCGCTCGCGGAATTTCAAGCCTGAAATCGGCGACGCGCGAACTGGAATCTCGTCCAGGCGGCGAGTCCTTCGCTTCATCCTCCGTGGCACCGTCCTCCCTGGGCAGTCCGCACCTCATCGGGGTTGAGGCGGTCGGTTGGCGAAGTCGATATGATATGGATCGTGCCTCTGCCGGCTGTGGCTGACCATCTGCCGTGGTGAGAGTAGGGGGGGAGATTGTTGTCGCCTGTCCCCGAGACCGGCCTCATCGTTGGAGTCGAGCGCAATGCCATCTCTGTGTGAATCAGAAACCGTGGAGGAGGACGAACCGGCAGACACCTCGCCTCTGGCAAAGGTGCGCAACATCGGCGTGGCCGCGCATATCGACGCCGGCAAGACCACCACCACCGAACGCATCCTCTACTACACCGGCAGGACCCACAGGATGGGCGAAGTCGATGACGGCACCACGTCCACCGACTTCGACGAGCAGGAACAGGACCGCGGCATCACCATCTTCAGCGCAGCGGTGACCTGTCCCTGGAAAAACCACGTCATCAATCTCATCGACACGCCCGGCCACGTCGATTTCACCGCCGAGGTGGAGCGATGTCTGCGCGTCCTGGACGGGGCGGTGGTGGTCTTCGATGCCAAGGAGGGCGTCGAGGCCCAGTCCGAGACGGTCTGGCGGCAAGCCGCGAAGTATCAGGTGCCGCGCATCTGTTTCATTAACAAGATGGACAAGATCGGGGCGGACTTCGCCATGTCGGTGTCGAGCATCGAGAGCCGTCTGGCCGCCCGGCCCGTGCCGGTGCAACTCCCGATCGGCGCCGAAGGCAAGTTTGAGGGACTCGTAGACTTGTTGGAAATGAAGGCCTACCGCTTTGCCGGGCCGCAGGGGGATAAGCTCGAGGTCGGCGAAATCCCGGATCACATGCAGAACGAGGCTCGGCTTTGGAGGCGCCGCATCGAAGAGGCGGTCGCGGAACAGGCCGACGGGCTCATGGAGAAGTTTCTCAACGATGAGGCCCTGTCGCCGGACGAGATTCGCAAGGCCCTGCGCCAGGCCACCCTTGCCTGCGAGATGAACCCCGTCTTCTGCGGATCATCCTTGAAACACGTCGGCGTGCAAAAACTGTTGGACGGCGTCGTGGACTATCTGCCGTCTCCGTTGGATCGGCCGCCGGTGACCGGTGTGCGGTCCGCGGATGATCAGACACAGGTGCAGCGCCGCCCCAGCGAGGACGAGCCGCTCGCCGCCTTCATCTTCAAGATCGTCGCACAGAAACCGTTGGACCTCTACTACCTCCGCATTTATAGCGGCATCCTGAAGGGCAATACCCGTATCTTCAATGTCAATACCGGCGGCAAGGAAAACCTCAGCCGCATGTTCAGGATGTTCGCCAAGCGGCGCGAGCCCATCAGCCTCGCCGGGCCGGGAGACATTGTCGCGGTGGTCGGACTCAAGGAGGCCCTGACCGGGCACACACTCTGCGACCCGCGCGACACGATACTCCTGGGGCAGATCGAGTTTCCCAAGCCCGTCCTGAACGTCTCCGTCGAACCGAAGAACGCGAAGGATCGGGACGTGTTGGACGAGGCCCTGACCAAGCTGGAACGGCAGGACCCCACCTTCGCCCACCGCTTCAGCCCGGAAACCGGCCAGCGAATCCTCAGCGGCATGGGCGAACTCCACCTCGAGGTCCTGGCCTATCGCCTGGAGAAGGAATACAACGTCCCGGTGAATGTCGGCAAGCCGTTGGTGGCGTACCGCGAGACGGTCACGCGGCCCGGCGAGGCCGAGGGCCGCTTCATCCGCCAGACCGGGACTCAGGGCCAGTATGCCGTCGTGCAACTCCGGGTCGAGCCCTTCGAGCCCGAGCCCGGCAAGCCCTCGTTCGATTTCGTGGATGCAACCGCCACGGGAGCGATTCGGCCGGAATTCGTCGCCGCCGTGGAGGTCGGTGCCCGCGATTGCCTACAGGTCGGGTCGTTGGCCGGCTACGAGATGCTGAACGTCCGAGCGACTCTGCTCGGCGGCAGGGAACATGAACAGGACAGTTCGGAAATGGCCTTTGAGAACGCGGCCCGACTCGCCTTTGAACATGCGGTCAGGAACGCCGGACCGGTGATCTTGGAACCGATCATGAGGCTCGAGGTGACGGTTCCGGATGACTACTTCGGTGTGGTCAGCGGGGACTTGAGTGCCCGCCGGGGCATCATCGAGGACACCGAGCTGCGTCATAACCATCGCGTCATCCAGGCCCACGTGCCGCTGGCGGAGATGTTCCAGTACGCCACCAAGCTCCGAACCCTGACCCAGGGCCGGTCGAACTGGTCCATGGAGCCCGCCTCCTATGAGCCGATGCCGCCGAACTTGCAGACGGAACTGCTCCGGCGATATGGGTACGTGGAATAGGCGACCCCCACCGAGCCGCGTGGGTGCCCCGTCCCTTCCAGGAGCGGGGAATGCGTGGGTGCCCCATCCCTTCCAGGGGCGGGGAATGGAACCGTGGCACCAAGAACCCCGACGACGATCGTGCGGTACCGGCGGTCGATTCCGTCCCCCACCCCCGGAGCGCGTAGGATGGGTCATCCGACCCATCTGCTGGGGCACCCGCAGTTCCTTGTGGATTGGCGCCCACGGGTTCCGCTCGGGCCTGCCGGCCCTCGCTTCACCCGTGGCAACAGTCCTCGGCCCCATTCGGGGCCGCCGAAAGTGGCACGGACCCCTGCCACAATTCTCTGAAAAGCCGGGGTTGACAGGCAGCAGCGGGCCTGTATCCTTGCTGGTCTTGGCTTGTCCCGGCGGATAGGCCCCGACAGTGGTGAATCCGAGGGACTGCGGTGGCGTTGGATCGCATCCGAATACGTATGGAGGCCTATGACTACCGAGCGCTGGACGCTTCGGCCGGCGAGATCGTGGATCAGGCCAAACGTTCGAGCGCGCGGGTGCGTGGCCCGGTGCCGTTGCCGGTTCGAATCGAGCGGTACACGGTCCTTCGCAGTCCGCATGTGAACAAGAAATCGCGTGAGCAGTTTGAGATGCGAACGCATCGGCGGTTGATCGATATTTTCGAGCCGACCGCGCGAACAGTGGAAGCCCTGAACCGGTTGGTCGTGCCGGCGGGCGTGTTCGTAAAGATCAAAGCATAGGGCATGAACTGATGCAGGTGGTCTGTGTCTGTTCCTCTGCTTGGTCCGGTTGAACCCCCCACAGCGAATAGAGACACATGTCGCGTGAGCCTTGATCGCGCGACCACGCGGTTTTCCGCGATTTGGCAGGGATAAGGTATCGCATGAAGGCGGCGATTCTGGGTACAAAAGTTGGAATGACGCGCATCTTCGTTGAAGACGGCGCCGTGGTGCCCGTGACCGTGGTCCAGGCCGGCCCGTGTCACGTCATGCAGGTCAAGACCATGGCCTCCGACGGCTATGAGGCCGTGCAGTTGGGCTATCGCGACACCAAGCCTTCCCGCTGCCTTCGGCCCGCCATCGGCCATGCCCGAAAGGCGAACACCGTGCCCAAGCGGTTCGTCCGCGAGATTCGGCTCGATGAGGCCGCCGGAAAGTCCGTGGGAGACGTCGTGACGGTGGAGATGTTTGAAGAGCAGGCGGTCAAGTTTGTGGATGTCGTCGGCACCACCATTGGCAAGGGGTTTCAGGGTGTCATGAAGCGCCATGGTTTCTCCGGGTTCGAGGCGTCTCACGGCGTCGAGCGCAAGCACCGCGCCGGTGGCAGCATCGGCGGAGGCGCCAACCTGGGTGAAGGCCGAGGCGTCAAGAAGGGCAAGCGAATGTCCGGCCACATGGGGAATGTCCGACGAACCGCCCGAAACCAGCAGTTGGTGGCCATCGACAAGGATCGCCACCTGCTCTTGATCAAAGGCGCCGTGCCCGGCCCGAAGGGCGGCTGGGTTGTCGTTTCTCAGGCCCTGACAAAAAGATAGTGAAGCGGTTTTCAGGGGCCCCGGCCGAAAGGCATCGGCGGCCCCTTTTGATTGGATACCCGGCGAATGATCGAGATTCCAATACTGAATACGGAAGGCGAGCAGGTCGGCAGCGAGAAGCTGGACCCGGCACGGCTCGGGGGCCGGGTGCGCTACAGCCTCCTGAAGCAGGCCATTGTCCGGGCTCGCGCGAACCTACGCCAGGGCACGGTCATGACCAAGAGCCGGGGACAGGTCCACGGGGCCAGCCGCAAGCTCTATCGCCAGAAGGGCACCGGCCGGGCTCGCGCCGGCAATCTGCGAACCCCGGTTCGGGTGGGTGGCGGTCATGCATTCGCCAAGATCAATCGAGATCATTCACAAAAGATGAATCGCAGGATGCGCCGGTTGGCACGCGATTCGGCGGTCTTGGCCAAGGCCCTTTCGGGGACCGCCAGGATTCTGACCGGCCTCAGTTTTGATTCGCCGAAGACCTCGCGAATGGCCGGCATCCTCAAGGCCACCGGAACGCGCGATGGCCTCTTGCTGGCCCTGAATACGCGGGACCAGAACCTCTTGAAGTCAGGGCGCAACATTCCAAAGCTGGAAATGAAACAGGTTCAGGAATTGAACGCCTATGACGTGCTTCGGGCTCGACAGGTGATGTTCACTCCGGAGGCGTTCAGTGCCCTGATCGCCGACCGGACCGAGACGACGGCTTCTTCGGCATAGGCACAGGACGCGATGGACATATACCACATCATCCGCAGGCCGCTCGTCACCGAGAAGGGAACCCACCAGAGCAGGCAATCGCATGAGGCGACCGCCTCTCGAGCGGGCCGAGGCGGTGCCTACAGCTTCGAGGTTCACGCGGAAGCCGGCAAGGCGGAGATTCGCAATGCCGTGGAGAAGATATACGGCGTAAAGGTCCAGAAAGTGCGCACCAGTGTTCACCTCGGCAAGCAGCGCCGCTATCGCGGGAGAACAGGGGTCACGCGCCATTGGAAGAAGGCGGTCGTGGTGCTCAAGCCGGAGCATCACATCGACCTGTTTTAGCCCGTGCGACCTGCGCACTGAGCACGTAGGGTCCGCTGTGCGGACCGATGAGGTTTAACAGCGATTATTTCGGAAAAGGTCCGCACAGCGGACCCTACTGCCCTGGCAAGAATCGTCCGCCCTACGGGCGAAAACACAATGCACCGGAAGGAAACCGGTCAGTTTGAGTTACAAAGTCGGAGTGTCTGACTGATGGCCGTCAAGATATATCGTCGAACAACGCCGGGCCGACGCAACGCCAGCGTCAACGACTATGCCGAGTTGACCGACAAGCGGCGCCAGCCCGTCAAGGCGCTGTGTCGCCCTTTGGTCAAGACCGGCGGCCGCAACAACCAGGGCGTGACCACCTCGCGCTTTCGCGGCGGCGGCAACAAGCGGCGCTATCGTGTGATCGACTTCAAGCGAAACAAAGATGGAATGGCCGCCGAGGTCCAGGCGATCGAATATGACCCGAACCGAAATTGTTTCATTGCCTTGCTGAAGTATAAGGATGGTGAACTGCGGTACATCTTGGCCCCCAACGGTCTGACGGCGGGCGATTCGGTCATGAGCGGTCCCGGCGCCGAGCCCAGGTCCGGCAACGCCATGGACCTCAAGCGCGTCCCCATCGGCATGGACGTTCACAACATCGAGATGAACCCGGGCCAGGGCGGCAAGCTGGTCCGATCGGCCGGCGGTGTCGCTCGCCTGGCGGCCCGCGAGGGTGATTGGGCCACCCTGATCCTGCCCTCGGGTGAGATGCGACAGGTTCGCGTCGAGTGCCGCGCGACCATCGGCCAACTCGGCAACCTGGAGCACAAGAACATCAAGCTCGGAAAGGCCGGCCGCAAGCGACATATGGGCCGTCGGCCTCACGTTCGCGGCGTGGCGATGAACCCGGTGGCTCATCCCCTGGGTGGCGGCGAGGGCCGCAGCGGCGGTGGACGTCATCCGTGCAGTCCGACCGGCAAGCTCGCCAAGGGCGGCCGGACGCGAAAGCCGAAGAAGACCTCCAACCGGCGCATCTTGCGGCGGCGAAAGAGCAGGCGGTATGGACAGGTGTCCCTGAGCCGGAGGAAGTAGCTCGGCGACCGGGAGCAGGATTTCGCCCGATGTGTCGAATGGCCGCCGGGCAGCGTAAGCGGGAAGACAGATGGCACGCAGCTTGAAAAAAGGTCCGTATGTGGACCAACGCCTCTTTGAAAAGGTGCAGAAGGCGGTGGACGCCAGCAGCCATGTCCCGATCAAGACGTGGTCCCGGCGATGCACGATTCCGCCGGAGTTCGTCGGCCGGACCTTCGAGGTCCACAACGGCAAGATATTCAACAAGGTGTTCGTAACCGAAGACATGGTGGGTCATAAGTTGGGAGAGTTCAGCCTCACCCGAACCTTCCGTGGACACACCGTCGTGAGGAAGAAGTAGCAGCGATCAGCGCGCAGGAGCTTTTGGGGCGATGGCAAATTGGACCTCCATACATCGATACGCAAGGATCAGCCCGCGCAAGGCCCGGCTGGTCTCCGGCCTGATCGCCGAGCGACCGGTTCGCGAGGCGCTGGACCTCCTGAAGTTCACCCGCAAGCGAGGTTCCGCCTTCGTGGATAAGGTGCTGCGGGCCGCGATGGCCGACGCGGATGAGCAGGAGGCCGACGTTCGCAATCTCTTCGTGCACGAAGCCAGAGTCGATGAGGGCCCCACGATCAAGCGGTTCCGCCCGAAGGATCGCGGGCGGGCCCATCCGATCATGAAACGAACGAGCCACATCGTCGTGACCGTCGGCGAAGGACCGAGGAAGTAGCAGCCCATGGGACAGAAGGTACATCCATTAGGTTTTCGCATCGGCGTCACCGAAGATTGGCGCTCGCGGTGGTACGCCCCCAAGGCGGCCTACGCCGAGTTCCTCATCGAGGATCATAAAATTCGTGACCTGATCGATCGGCGTCTCAACTACATGCCGCCGCCGGCGGGATGTTCCAAGATTGAGATCGAGCGAACCCGGGATGAGGTCAAGATCTTCATCTCCACGGCCCGGCCCGGCATGGTCATCGGTCCCAAGGGCGCCGAAGTCGACAAGCTTCGAGAAGCCCTCGAGGACCTCATCGACCGCAAGGTGAGTATCAACATTCGCGAAATCAAGAACGCGGACCTCAATGCCCAGTTGCTCGCCCTCGACGTCGCTTCGCAGTTGAAGCGCCGAACGAGTTTTCGGCGGGCCATCAAGATGCGCTGCGAATCGGCCATCGCCTCCGGCGCCCTGGGCGTGAAAATCATCTGCAAGGGGCGGTTGGGGGGCGCCGAGATGTCTCGCGTGGAAAGCCAGAAGCGTGGGTCCATTCCGCTCACGACGCTTCAGGCACACATAGACTACGGTTTTGCGACCAGCTTTACGAAATATGGTGCCATCGGCGTGCGGGTCTGGCTTCACAAGGGGCCCTACGGGGCGGAGATCGAAGAGGGTGAGTCAACCCGTCAACCGCGCGGAGGACGGCGCGGCCGGGCTTAGGCTCGGGCGACGGAATCGGCGGCCTCGTTGGGCCGCGTTTGATGCTGAGGAGTTGTGGCGATGGCGATGATGCCGGCCAGAGTGAAGTACCGAAAGATGCACCGCGGCAAGGTGCGCGGCCGCGCCCTCCGGGGAAACACCGTGGCCTACGGCGACTTCGGCTTGCAGGTCCTGAGCGGTGGCTGGATCACGGCCCGACAGATTGAGGCCGGGCGCATGGCCGCGACCCACTTCCTTCAACGCCAAGGCCGCGTGATCATCCGCATCTTTCCGCAGAAAAGCGTCTCCGGCAAGCCCCTGGAGACGAGAATGGGCAAGGGAAAAGGTGAAATCGACCATTGGGTGGCCGTGGTCAAACCCGGCACCGTCCTCTTTGAAGTCGGAGACGTGGCGGAGGACGTCGCCCGTCAGGCGTTCAGCCGCGTTGCACACAAGATGCCGTTTCGCTGTCGGTTCGTGAAACGCCGACACAATGTATAAGTTTAGGGATGCCGGCAGATGAAGATCTCCGACCTGCGAGAACTGAAGAGCGACGAGATACATTCGGAGTTGGAGCGGCTCCGGCGCCACCTGTTCGATTTGCGCAGCCAGGCCGTCACCGAGAAGCTCGGCGACTCCTCCCAACTGCGCAAGACCAAACAGGACATTGCCCGGATACTGACCATCCTGCGGCAGCGCGGCGAGAAGAACATCGAGCAGCAGCAGTATCACTTGGAAGCCTTGGGCAAGACGAAACCGGCGAAAGCGGCGAAAACCGCGCAGGCGGCAAAATAGGACATCGAATTCGTGGATACAGCGGAACAAGCCAACCATGGAAAAACCGACTCGGCCCGTCGGACCCGGCGCGTGCACCTCGGAATCGTGGAGAGTGACGCACGCGACAAGACGATCAAAGTGCGGATCGACCGCCTCGTCCGGCATCCGAAGTACGGCAAGCTGCTCAGGCGGAAGACCGTGCTCCATGCCCACGACGAAAAGAACGAGGCCAAAGTCGGCGACCGCGTTGAGATCGTCGAGTGTCGTCCGATCAGCAAGACAAAGTCGTGGCGGCTCTCCCGATTGATCAGTCAGGACGCCGGCCGGTAGCCAGGATGATGAAGCGATGATTCAGGCGGAAAGCGTTGTTGATGTGGCGGACAATACCGGGGCCAAGCAGGTCGCCGTCATCCGTGTCCTGGGCGGCTCCACCAGTCGCGGCGCATACACCCGGCGCACGGCCAGCGTCGGCGACATCGTCGTCTGCACCGTGAAGAAGGCCCTGCCCAATGCCGAGTGCTACGCCGGCAACAACCGCAAGGAACGCTCCACCCGGCGCAAGGTCAAGGGGGTCGTGGTCCGGACCAGGTCGCCGGTGCGTCGCCGCGACGGGAGTTACGTCCGGTTCGATACCAACGCCGTGGTTCTGATTGATGAAGAAAAAAATCCCAAGGGAACGCGAATCTTCGGGGCCGTCGCCCGGGAGCTTCGCGAAAAGGGATTCATGAAAATCGTCTCGCTTGCCAGCGAGGTCGTCTAGCAGTCCGTGGAAGGTACGAGATGGCGGCAAAGGTGAGAAAAGGTGATCGGGTCGAGGTGATCAGCGGAGCCCACAAGGGCGAGCAGGGTCGTGTCCTGCGCATCCAGCCGCGGGATGACAGGGTCTGGATCGAAGGCGTCAATTTGGTCTATCGACATCTGCGCCCCAGTCGCAAGAATCCGCAGGGCGGCCGCATTCAGAAGGAAGCCGCGATCCACGTCTCCAATGTCCTGCCGGTCGATCCGAAGACCGGTCGCGGCAGCCGCGTCCACTTCGCGTTGCAAAAAGATGACAAGGGCAAGGTTGTGTCCAAGCGGCGCGTGACCCGCGGCGGCACGGTCCTGGAAGACGCCAAGGCGGCGCCCGCCCGGTAGAGGCACGATGGAGCGCGACACCCGTCGCACGTTGGGATTGAGCATGACTCGCTTAGCCGAAAAATACAGGAACGAGGTGGTCCCGGCACTGATGGAGTCCCTCGGACGCCGAAACCTGCTCTCGATTCCCCGTCTCCGGAAGATCGTGGTCTCGATGGGCCTGGGTAAGGCCTTGCAGGAGAAGGCCCGCATCCCCGCGGCACAGAAGGAGCTGGCCGACATCGTCGGACAAAAGCCACTCGTCTGTCGGGCCCGCAAGAGCGTGTCGAACTTCAAGCTCCGCGAGGGCTACGACATCGGCCTGAAAGTGACCCTTCGTGGCCGCCGAATGTATGAGTTCATGGATCGCCTGATCAGCATCGCGACCCCTCGTATCCGGGACTTTCGCGGTCTGGATCCCAAGAGCTTTGATGGTCGCGGCAATTACAACATGGGAATCACCGAGCAGACGGTCTTTCCAGAGGTCGATGTCGACAAAGTGACCTTCCAACAGGGGATGAACGTCACCTTTGTCACCTCGGCCCGCAACGATAGTGAGAGTCGGGAGTTGCTGACCCTCTTGGGGATGCCCTTCCGCAAGAGTGAGGCCCAGCAGGCCGCGTAGGTCCGCCGCCGTCGGCCTGCGACGGAACTGGTCCGATCGCCGGCGTTGAACGAGGAGTGAGGCAGTCGATGCCCAAGAAGAGCCTGATTATCAAGTCTCGAAGGAAACCGAAGTTCAGCGTCCGGGCTTACACCCGATGCGAAGTCTGCGGCCGGTCTCGCGCCGTCTACAAGAAGTTTCGGCTTTGCCGGATTTGCTTCAGGAACCTGGCCCTGGAAGGAAAGATTCCAGGCGTGCGAAAGGCGAGTTGGTGATGGTCCCGTTGCCTGTGAATCGAATGAAGGAACAACAAGATGTGGAGTGATCCCGTCGCCGATCTCTTGACGCGAATTCGTAACGCCGTGCGAAACCGATCGGCGCAGGTGATGGTGCCGCGCAGTGGTTTCAAGCTGGCCATCGCCAGGGTCCTCAAAGATGAAGGCTACATCAGCGACGTCGAGGAGATCGAAGACGCCTTGCAGGGCCAAATCCGCCTGACCCTCAAGTATGGTCAGCGCGGCGAGCAGGTCATCACCCGACTGGATCGCGCCAGTAAGTCAGGCTGCCGCAAGTACGTCGGCGTGGACGAGATCCCCAGTGTCCTCAACGGCCTGGGTATTGCGATCCTCTCCACCAGCCATGGCGTCATGAGTGATCGAAAATGCCGCGAGCAGCGGATCGGCGGCGAGTTGGTCTGTACGGTGTATTAAACGGTTGGGAGTCGCGTGGAATTAACCTGTACGAATTGTGAGCAAAACGCTCGACCTGGCTTGCCGTTTGGCGGGCAAATGCGGCCAGGTTTTTCCTACGCGATCCCTTAGGCGTCTGGGGCCTGCGGCTTCGCACGCCCCGAGGAATGGAAAATGTCTCGAATCGGCAAACAGCCAGTTCCGATCCCATCGGGGGTCAAGGTCGCGATCCAGGGGCGACGTGTCGACGTCACCGGGCCCGCCGGAGCTTTGCAGTTTGAGTATCCGACCGGCATCTCCGTCACCCAGGATGATGATGCAAAGCACCTGCGAGTCTCGCGGGCCTCGGATGTGCCCCAACACCGCGCTTCCCACGGCATGACCCGGGCCATTCTCAACAACATGGTCATTGGAGTCACCAGCGGCTACGAAAAGAAGCTCGAACTCTACGGCACGGGTTATAACTGTTCCGCCTCGGGCGGCACACTCGAGTTGAACGTCGGTTTCGCCCACCCGGTGAAGCTCCCGATCCCCGCCGGCCTCAAGGTCACGGTGGAAGTCCCCGGGGCGCGCGGCGACGAGACCCCCGCCAAACTCACCGTCGGCGGAATAGACAAACAGGCCGTCGGGCAGTTCGCCCGGGCCATCAAAGACACGCGACCCCCCGAGCCCTACAAGGGCAAGGGCATTCGATTTCAAGGTGAGCAGATTCGTCGCAAGGCCGGCAAGGCGTTTGCCGGGACCGGCGGTTGATTTTTGATTTTAAGGAGTCGCGTGGAAATAACCTGTACGAATCGTGAGCAAAACGCTCGACTTGGCTTGCCGTTTGGCGGGCAAATGCGTCCAGGTTATTCCTACGCGATCCCTAAGCCGTAATGGTGTTGGCATGAAGGAACAAAAACGAAAAATCGCTCGCCGCCGCCGCCGCAGCCTCCATGTGCGGCACAAGGTCTTCGGCACGCCGGACCGGCCCCGGCTTTGCGTCTATCGCAGCCACCGCAACATCGAGGCCCAGTTGATCGATGACATGGCCGGGCGGACCCTGTGCAGTGCCGGCACCAATACGAAATCCCTCGCCGGCGAAATCAAGTACGGCGGAAACTGTCCCGCTGCGGAAAAAGTCGGCCACGTCCTCGCGGAGCGCGCGAGAATGAAGGGCATTCGCAAGGTCGCCTTCGACCGTAACGGAATGAAATTTCACGGCCGCGTCCGGGCTTTGGCCGACGCGGCGCGGAAATCAGGATTGGACTTTTAGGAACGACGGCCCCCGGATTGAGGACCGCGACCAGCGGACGATTGGATGGCAAAGTTCGAGCAACGTACCAGAGAGCCTGACGAAGGCCCGGGATATGACGACAACGTCGTCAAGATCTACCGCTGTTCCAAGGTGGTCAAGGGCGGCCGGCGTTTCAGTTTCTCGGCCCTCGTGGTCGTCGGCGACCGCAATGGCCGCGTGAATGCCGGCTACGGCAAGGCCAACGAAGTGCCCTCGGCGGTCGAAAAGGGCCGCAAGCAGGCGTCCCGATCCTTGCAGCGGGTGCAGCTTCACGGCGCCACCATTCCGCACGACGTGACCGGGCGCTTTGGGTCCAGCCGTGTCTTGCTCCGGCCCGCACAACCGGGAACCGGCGTCATCGCCGGATCGAGCGTGCGAGCGGTCCTGGAGTTGGCCGGCGTCGCCGATTGTCTGACGAAGGTTCATGGTTCGACCAGCCCGAAGAATCTGGTGAAGGCGACGTTGCAGGCACTCTTGTCCCTCCGTAACCGCGAAACGATCGAGAAGCTGCGAGGCGTTTCGACGGTCCGCTAAAGGCCGGTCGTTGAGGTAGAGATGAATATCACCGAAATCACAACACGAGCAGGCGCCCGTCCAAAGCGGAAACGCGTCGGCAGGGGCGAAGCCAGCGGCACCGGCAAGACCGCCGGCCGAGGTCACAAAGGCGCCGGCGCCAGATCGGGATATCGCCGAACGGTCCTGGCCGAGGGTGCGAATTTCCCCCTTTTCCGTCGGCTGCCCAAGTACGGCTTCAACAATGCCCAGTTCCGAACTGACTATCAGATCGTGAACGTCGCCGACCTTGAAAAGCGCTTTGAGACTGGGTCCCACGTCACGCCGGCGTCGCTCGAGGTCGCGGGGCTTATCCGGGACGGTCGCTCGCCGGTCAAGGTGTTGGGCAACGGCGATTTGGCCAAGAAGCTCACCGTGGAAGCCCATCGCTTCAGTTCCTCGGCCGTGGCCAAGATCGAGGGTATCGGCGGAACCGCCAAGTGGCTCATGCCCAGGCCCAAGAAGAAATTCGTCAAACGCTTCAAGGTGGCGGAGATCACCGAAGCGCCCGCCGGCAAGAAAGCCAAGCCGGCAAAACCGCAGAAGCAGCAGGAAAAGAAAACCAGAAAACAGGAAGATTCGTCTGAGGAAGAATGATCATCGCCCGCTCACCCCGAAAGGTCGGGGCGACCTGGCAATAAACCGCTCCGCCCTCGGGCGGTAGGACTGGCTAAGAGATACGATGTTTGCGGCATTTTGGAATGTTTTCAGGGTACCCGACCTGCGGAACAAGGTCTTGTTCACGCTGGCGTTGCTGGCCGTCTACCGGATCGGCTTTTACGTACCGGTTCCCGGCGTCGACCAGACCGAACTGACCCGCCACTTCAAGGGGCTCAAGGGCGGCGGCGGCGGTCTCGAACAACTGACGGAGTATTTCTCGATGTTCACCGGGGGCAACCTCCAGCAGAGCACCATCTTCGGCCTCGGAATCATGCCATATATCTCCGCCTCGATCATCTTCCAGCTATTGGGAACGGTCGTGCCGTCGCTGGAAAAGCTCCGCCGGGAAGGCCAAATGGGCCAAAAGAAGATTCAGGAATACACCCGCTATGCAACCGTCGGCATTTGTCTCATCCAGGCCGCGTTTTGGCTCAGGTACATTCAGGGTTCAAACCTCGTCTACGGCGAATTCAGCGACGTGTCGGGGAACTTCTGGCCGACGACGGCCTTCTGGTGCGTCGGCCTCTTCGGAATGACGGCCGGCACCATGTTCCTCATGTGGCTCGGGGAGCAGATCGACGAGTACGGCATCGGCAACGGAGTCAGCCTGATCATCATGGCCGGCATCGTCGCGCAGATGCCACAGGCGGTCATATGGGTCGCGCAGAACACCTCGATCGAGGTCGGCGGCGACGCCCAGATGGGGCCTGCCAAGATCGTCTTCCTCTTCGCGGCGTTCATCGGCGTCGTGGCCGGCTCCATCTTGATCACACAGGGCCAGCGCCGCATCCCGATCCAGCAGGCCAAACAGCAGCGCGGCCGCAGAACCTACGGCGGCGAGCGGAACTACCTTCCCCTCCGCGTCAATCACGGCGGCGTCATGCCCATCATTTTCGCCAGCAGTCTACTGATCTTCCCCGGCCTCATCTTCGGCTGGTTGGCCGATGTCTTTCCGGCAAGCATAGTCCTCAGAACCCTGGCCACCGAATTCACCGGTTCAGGCTTTATCTATGTCTTCTGCTACGTGGCCATGGTCTATTTCTTTGCCTACTTCTGGACCACGGTGCAGTTTCAACCCAAAGAAATGGCCAACTCCCTGCGAGACAACGGCAGCTTCATTCCAGGTCTGCGACCCGGCAAGCGAACCGCCGACTATCTCGAAACCGTGATGACCCGGATCACCTACGTCGGAGCCGGTTTCCTGGCACTGATCGCGATCATTCCCCAGATTATCGCATCCGCGATGGGGATTCCGATCTTCGTCTCCTCCTTCCTCGGCGGCACGGGTCTGCTCATCGTGGTCAGCGTGGGACTTGATCTGGTGCAGAGAATCGAGGCCAATTTGATCATGCGAAACTACGGAGGCTTCCTCGATGGCGCCGGTCCGATTAAGGGAGGCTACGCGTGAGCCTTGTGCTGCTGGGGCCTCCCGGCGCCGGGAAGGGGACCCAGGCGACGAGAATCTCACAGAGGATGGGCCTTGTCCATCTATCCAGCGGCGACATCTTGCGCGCCGAGAGGAAAGCACTGACCGAGTTGGGACGACAGGCGCAGGACTACATGGATCGCGGCGCCCTGGTCCCGGACGACGTGATTCTCTCGATGATGATGGATCACATCGGGCGACCGGAAGTCAGGAACGGGTACTTGCTGGATGGCTTCCCCCGAACCCTGGTCCAGGCCCAGGGACTGGACGAGAGGTTGGATGAGCGGAATCAACGGCTTGATACGGTGGTCAGCATCGAGGTCGATGATGATGAGGTCACGAAACGGCTGACGGGGCGATGGTCGTGTCCCGGGTGCGGCCGCATTTATCACGAGACGTTTTCGCCGCCGTCTGAGTCGGGGCGTTGTAACGACTGCGGCGAGGCGCTCACGCGACGAAAGGACGATATGCCCGAAGTCGTCCGCCAGCGGCTGAGGACCTATCATGAGGAAACAAAGCCTCTGATTGCCTACTACCGTCAGCGCGGCGTCCTGCGGAGTGTCACCGGCGCCGGCGAAGTCGACGACGTGACCGCCGCGATCATGAAGGAATGTCAGGGGCAATGAGAGAGCACGGCAGGAAAACTGGGAGCACGATATTGCGCGAACGGCCGAATTTGTCCGTGCTGAAGAGCCCTCGCGAGATTGAGTTGATGCGCGCCGCCGGCCGCATCGTGCGGCAGGTCCTCGAGGAAATGCGCCGGCGGGTGTCCCCGGGGGTCCGGCTGTCCGACCTGGGCACGATCGCTGAAGAAATCATCACCCGTGCCGGGGGCGTGGCGCTCTTCAAAGGCGTGACCTCCCCGGCGACGAAGTTTCCGTTTCCCGCGGCGATCTGCGCCAGCGTGAACGATGTCGTGGTCCATGGGATTCCCGACGATCGGATCCTGGACGAGGGTGACATTCTCAGCGTCGATTGCGGCGTTCGGCTCAAGGGGTATTGCGGCGACGCTGCGACCACCTTGCCGGTCGGTCGGATCAGTCCTTCCGCGGCAATGCTGCTGGAGGTCACGGAGGAGACGCTGGCTCTGGCCCTGTCGGAAATGCGACCCGGCCGGCTCTGGAGCGAAGTGGCCGAGCAGATGCAGCGACACGTGGAATCGGCCGGCTTTTCAGTCGTCCGCGAGTTCGTGGGCCACGGGATCGGACAGGAGATGCACGAAGAGCCGAAGGTGCCGAATTACACCGACCGGCAACAGAAAAAGCAGGACTTCCGCCTGGAGCCCGGCTTGGTCTTGGCCGTGGAGCCCATGGTCAACCAAGGCGGCAGGGCGGTGAAGATCGGTGATGCGAGCGGCTGGCCCCAGGTGACCGCCGACGGCAGCCTCTCGGCCCATTTTGAGCAGACCGTCGCCGTCACCGAAGATGGGGTCGACGTACTGACCCGCTGAATCTGAGTTATTCGCCGCGGTGGACCGGCCGCCGCATGGGAGCATTGTGATGAAAGTTCGATCCAGCGTCCGTCGGATATGCGAGAATTGTAAACTCGTCAAGCGCAAAGGCGTTGTGCGGGTCATCTGCTCGTCAAACCCGCGCCATAAGCAGCGACAGGGATAATCGCAGGGCGGACTGATCGGCCCAGGAGAACAGGAATGCCACGTATCGCCGGTGTTGACATCCCCAACGAAAAGCGCGTTGTGATCGCGCTGACCTATATCCACGGCATCGGCCCCACCTTCAGCCGGGCCATCCTCAAGGATGCGGGAATCGATCACGATATCCGCGCCAAGGATTTGACCGAAGATCAGATCAGTCGAATGGCAGCGATCATCGACCGCGGCTACGTCGTCGAAGGACAGCTTCGCCGCACCGTGGCCCAGAATGTGGCTCGCCTGCGGGACATCCAGTGTTACCGCGGCGTCCGGCATCGCCGGGGTCTCCCGGTGCGAGGCCAGAGAACCAAGACAAACGCCCGAACCCGCAAGGGGCCCAAGAAGACCGTGGCGGGCAAGAAGGGCGTGAAGGAATTGCGGAGCTAAGCCGGCCCGTCGTAAGGGCGCGGGGATGAGACAAGTATCGCGAGAGGTAATGGATCAGTGGCAAAGACCGCGAAGAAAAAAGTGCGACGGCACGTGACGAGGGCCATTGCCCACGTCCGGTCGACGTTCAACAACACGATGATCACCATCACCGATTTCAACGGCGAGACGATCTGCTGGGCGTCGTCGGGAACCGTGGGCTTCAAGGGCACGCGCAAGAGCACCCCCTTTGCCGCTCAGCGGGCCGGCGAGACCGCCGCGCAGGCCGCCAAGCGCCACGGCGTCGTCGAGATCGAGGTGCGCGTCCGAGGCCCCGGCAGCGGGCGGGAGTCGGCACTCTCGGGTTTGCAGGCGGCGGGCCTTCGCATCCAGTCGATCGAAGACGTCACCCCGCTGCCGCACAACGGCTGTCGGCCATGTCGCCGGAGAAGGGTATAGGTCCGGGAGTCTTGAGAGATACCATCCCGGCCGCCTCTGTCGCTGCGCTGCCAACGGTGTCCCCCGGTTCGAGATGGCTCGGACTCAGATGCCGTCAAAGCGCGAGGCACGGGTCGGGTGTGCGACAGCGGAACGGATGAAAATGAACGTCCTTTATGCAACAGAGCCGGCCCGATGCACCGACACGACGGATGTCGATGAGCGCGGCCGGGACGATGGCCAAATCGGCCAGGTCTTGAACGCAACCAGGTCACGATCGCGGGAGGTCAATGCGATGCGAATTCGTTGGCGAGGATTGGAACTTCCGACTCGCGTCTTGCGAGATGAGGTCGCCAGCAAGGAAGATTACGGCCGATTCACGATCGAGCCGTTTGAGCGAGGCTTCGGCACCACCGTTGGCAACAGTCTCCGCCGGATTCTGTTGTCGAGCCTTCAGGGCGCCGCCGTGACCGATGTCAAAATCAAGGGCGTCGAGCATGAGTTCTCATCGTTGACCGGCGTGCTGGAAGACGTCACCGAGATCATTCTCAACGTCAAGTCGCTGGTCGTAAAATCGACCTCCGACGCGCCGAAGACCCTGCGCGTCTCAGTCAAGGGGAAACCCGGCGAGACGGTCGAGGTCCGCGCCGCCGACCTCGAATCCGATGCGTCGGTTGAGATCGTCAACAGGGACCAACTCCTGGCGACCCTCACCGACGACGTCGAGTTTGAGATGGAGATGACCGTCGCCCTCGGCCGCAGCTATGTCACCGCCGAGGAGAACAAGAACCCCGACGAAGAGGAGCAGGTCATCGGTGTGATCCCCGTCGACTCCACCTTCTCCCCCGTGACGCGCGTCCGCTACCGTGTCGAGGACACCCGAGTGGGCCAGCGAACCAACTATGATCGGCTGGTCATGGAAATCTGGACCAACGGGACCGTGACCCCCGAAATGGCCCTCGTAGAGGCCGCGAAGATTCTGCGCAAACACCTCAATCCCTTTGTCAAGTACTTTGAGATGGGCGTCGGCCTTGCGGTGGAAGGCGCCCGGGCTGATTCCGGTGCCTTCGGTGCAAAGTCGGGACAGTCCGTCGACCAGGCCAAGCTGTCGATGCCCATTTCCGCCCTGAACCTCTCCGTCCGATCGGGGAATTGCCTGACCGCGGCAAACATCAACACCATCGGAGAGTTGCTCGCACAGGATGAGAGCGCCCTCCTCAAGCTCCGCAGCTTCGGCAAAACGTCGATGCGCGAGGTCAAACGCAAGCTGGCCGACTACGGCTTGTCCTTGCAGCCTTCCGAAGACGGCACGGAGTCCGAATCTGATGCGGATCACTCGGACTCTGGAAGCATGGATGCCGAGGAGGGCGGCTCACCGCCTTCCGGATCGAGAAGGCTGGCGCCCCTCGATTCCGGTACGATGATCCGTTCCTCGTCCGAGTCGTCCTCGCCGTCGCAGAACACCAACGAGAACGAAGTCGAGATCGCCAACAAAAACGGGGCTCAGTAGCCGCCGCACTCCGCGGTGAGGAAAGAGATGAACGATGAGGCATCGAGTTGCAAAAAAACACCTGTCGAGAACGCCCGCCCACCTGAAGGCGATGCGGCGTAACATGGCCCAGAGCCTCTTTCAGCACGGCGAGCTGCGCACCACGGTCCAAAAGGCCAAGGCCCTCCGCCCCTTCGTCGAGCGCCTGGTCACCCTCGCCCGCCAGGGCACCCTGCACAGCCGCCAGCGCGTCACCGCCCTCATGGGAGACCGCTCGATCCTCACCCAGGAAGAAGAGGAAAAGTACGCCGACATGAGCGATGCCCAACGGCATAAGGTCATGACCGCCCGATCCGGCAGACGCCATCGCGCCGGGCGCGTTCCCGCCGCCTACAACAAGAAGAAGATTCCCTTCGTCGCCCAGTCCATCGTCCACAAGCTGATGACCGAGATCGCCCCAATTTACAAAGATCGCCCTGGCGGCTACACCCGCATCATTCATCTCGCGGACCGCAGGATCGGCGACAACTCCGATCTGGCCATTCTGCAACTGGTCGGCTTCGGGGAAGACAAGGAGGCGAAGCCTTCCGAAAAGCCGGGCAAGAAGACCATCGGCCTGCGACGCCGGCGAACCCTCGATCGCGTGAGATTTCTCGAAGGCAAGGAGCCGCGCCGAGCGAAGAAGCGAGGCGGCGGAATGAGGAAGGCCGGTGCCGACGAGATCGCCGTGGCCGCGACCGCCGCCAAAGCGGCAGACCCCGCCGACTCGGCCCCGAGTAAGGCCGCCGACACAAACGCGGCGCCGGATTCCCAGCAGCCGGCGAAGCCCGAGGCCGACGGGCAGTAGCCGCCCGGCCGTTGTCGCGCCCGCCCAGGCCGGGATCAACCCGATGCAGGATTCGGATTGCATCTTCTGCAGGATCGCCCAGGGGCAGATTCCCGCACTGCGCGTGTGGGAATCGGATGCCGCGCTTGCCTTTCTGGATGTTGCCCCGTTGGCGCATGGCCACCTCCTGCTCATTCCCAAACAGCATTACCACGACGTTCGCGACGTCCCCGCCGAAGTCCTTGCCGCCCTGACCTCGCAACTGCCGGCCCTGGCCGGCGCCGTCATGCGTGCCACGGACGCCACCGGCCTGAACCTCCTCCAGAACACCGGCCGATCGAGCGGGCAGGCCGTGTTCCATCTGCACTTCCACTTGATTCCTCGCACCGAAGCAGACGGCCTGGGCTATCGTTGGAACGCCGGCAAATACGGCGAAGGCCAGGCCCAGGACCTCCAGTCCAGAATCCTCGACGAACTTCGTCCGTGAAACCCCGCGCCCGCCGCGACCCTCAGAGCCGCGACCGTAAGGGAGCGGGCCAACCCCGCCGCGTCTTACCATCGCGTTCGCAGAACCAGTTTTGTCCCAATCCCAATGCCTGTTATCATGGCCTCCCGGCTCGGCCTGCGGCTCAGCGCAGGGCGCTCACCGTCTGAGTCCAGGTGCGACACATCCGGCGGCGAGCCGGCGAAGCCGAAAGCCCCCTTGGGAGGAATGGCAACATGCGGGCACTCTTCTGCGTCATCTTCGCGATCCACACCACGGCCTACAACGGCGTCGCCGAAGCGCTGCCGCCGGATGGCCCGCACCCCGTCGGGTCGGACGAGGACCTCTTTCCATATCAATTTGAAAAAGGCAACCTCCACTACGCCGACGTCCTGACCCTGGCCAATGGCGGCAAGAGCACCGGCAAGGTTCTGGAATGGGCCGATCGGATTCTGTTGTTCGACGCAATGGGAAAAATCACCGCCAAGCCACTGGCCGATGTGCGGCTCTTCGAGACGCGGCGAGAAGCCCGACACCGCCAGAAGCCGAGTCTTCCCGATCTCACCGTCGCATATGTGGAGCGATTGCCGCGCGATCCCAGTTGGCATGGACATCTCCTGCCCGGCGACAGGACGGGGCGCCTGGACCTCGATCCGGGCAACGTCGCCTGGACGCCCGCCGACGGCTCACAGGTCACCTTTCGGGTCCATGTCTTGAACGCCGGTTCGATGCCATCTTCCGAGGTTCCCTGGCGGGCACTGATTGGAGGCAAGGAAGAGGCAAGCGGCAGCCTGCCCAGCCTCGCGCCGGGAAAAGAGTCAGCCGTCGATGTTTCCTGGCACTGGCAGCAGGGCCGACAGCGGCTGAGATTCGAGATCGACCCTGAGCAGGCCTCGCAGGACTCCCTGCGCTGGAACAACGTCTTCACTGAGCCCGTTCACGCTCTCGCCGTCACCGTCGTCGTGGCCCGCGACCGCTATCAGGCATTCAGAAAGACGCCCAACCTCCTGGATTCCTTCTGTTTTGAGGACTACATCCAATACCATCTGCGAAATCTCAACGCGCTCTTCGCCGCATCGGTGTATCCGTCGGCGCCGCAAGGGAGCATCGAGCGCGTGCGGTGCGACAGAATCCTGATCGTGGACGATCCCTCGGATGTTGCAACCCGGCCCCAATGGCGCAACGTGCTCCGGCGGGGCGGAAAGGCCGATGGTCTGGCCGAGTATGCGGCGCTGTTGACGCTGGGCACGCTTTCCAAACAGGAAGACCCGCTCTACGACGCGCTGAAAGTGGACTGGTCGCTGCTTCAACAAGTCTGTCGGCAGCTCGGCCTCGTTGACCTTCGCAAGACCGACACGACCCTCGAACAGTGCTACGTACTCGACAAGAACGGGCGATTCGCCCAGAGGCGATTCATCTCCTCTGACTTCAGGACCTTGATGTACGCCGCCGGCGGGTTTCCGCTCACCGAGCCGCAGGCATGTTTCCTGAACAAGGCGTTGTCCCGGCCGCGCGGTTTGCAAGGCGAATACCTCTGCCAGGTGCCGGAAAAAATCGTGCTCGAAATCCTGGCCAACGACGGAACGCCTCGCGAAGGCGTTCAGATCGACGCCTTCCAACGCATGTCCGAAGGCGAAGACGCCGGCAAGATCATCGGCATCGGCAGAACCGATCCCTTGTTTTCGACCTTCAGCGACGCCGCGGGCCGTGCCCCTTTGGCCAACCTTCCCGCCGGGCCGCTCGAGACGCCCGCCGGCTATGCGTTGCAACCCAACCCGTTTGGGCAAATCGCCGCCGACGGCTCAAACGGCCTTCTGCTCCTGCGGCTGCGCTTGGAGCGCGCCGAGGAGTTTCATTTCCTGCCGCTTTCGGTCTGCAACGTCGCCTACCTGCGGGGCCACCGCGAGGAATACGTGCATCGCATTCAAACACGAATGGGGCCGACGGGTGCGCCTCCGCCGCCGCCTCACACCGCGGCGCGAATGACCGATCGCTCCGTCGACCAGCCGCCGTTGAAGGTGACGTGGTTCCTGCCGCCCGATTACGATCCGTCCGTCATCAAGGAGTTTCGCATCTACAAGCGGACCAGCTTCGCCGGCGACACCGTCAAGCCCTGGACACTCGTCTCCATCAAAAAATCCAAGCCGGGCCACTGGATTCGCCAGAGTGAAGAAACCTACTTCGATGAGTTTCGATACGACGGCCCCTATTCCCTCGACACCTTCTTCGCGACAACCTCAGTGGACAACCAGGGCCGCGAAAGCAGCCTCTCGGAGCGCGCCTACGTCGCCTATGGAAAGGATTCCGTGCAGTTTGCGATTGATGGCAATGCCGCATACGTCACGGTCAGCGGCGATGGACCTGCGCAGATGCTCTACTGGGATGGCATCGCCGGAACCCAGCCCTTCGCCCTGAAGGTGGATAAGTTCCCCGGCTATCGCCCGGCCTTCGCTGGAATCGCGTTCACCCCCGACCATCGGCTCATCGTCACCGATCCGAGGAACCACGTCCTGGCAATCTATGACAAGGAGCGCCAGGAGTTGCTCGATGTCATACCGAAACGCGAAACCTGGCCGGGTGCGCCGGGCAGCAATCCAGGCGAGTTCTCCGACCCGGCCGACGTCGCAGTGGATGACAATGGCAACGTCTATGTGGCCGATCGCGGAAACCACCGTGTGCAGATGCTTGACCCGAGCGGCACCTTCATCGGACTCATCGACGAGGACTACCGCTTCGAGGCGCCGGACGCCGTAGGCTACGCCAACGGCCACCTCTGTGTGACCGACAAGCACCGAACGCGCTGTCGGGTCTACGAGTTGAACGGCGGCCAGGCGGAGTTCGTCCGTGAGTTGCCCCCCTTGCTCGACGCAGGCCGCGGACTCGTGGATGCAACGAATCGGGTTTTCGTCACCGGCCGGACCTCGGCAGACGACAAGTGGGCCGTGCAGGTGTTCACGCCTTACGGCCGGACAGCCGTTTTTGCCGAGGCCAGAGCCCGCGGCGTCATGGGCCAGTACTACAAGCCGCGAGGCTTGTATCGATATGGCAACGTCGAGGGCGGATTCGCCTACTTCGTCAATCAGTTTCCCTTCGACGTGCGGCGCGTGGCGTTGGGCCAGTAACGAGTCGCGCGGAAATAACGTGTCCGAATTGTGAGCAAACCACTCGACCTGGCTTGCCGTTTGGCGTTGGGCCGGTAACGAGTCGCGCGGAAATAACGTGTCCGAATTGTGAGCAAACCACTCGACCTGGCTTGCCGTTTGGCGTTGGGCCAGTAACGAGTCGCGCGGGAATAACGTGTCCGAACTGTGAGCAAACCACTCGACCTGGCTTGCCGTTTGGCGGGCAAATGCGCCCAAGTTATTCTCACGTGATCCCGAATGACCGCTTCCCGGTAGAGTGGGCAAGAAGTGCCCCTCAGCCTCCCACCAACCAGCCGGCCCTCATGTCCTCAGGCCAATCCTGGCTCAGGTTCTGCAGCTTCCCATCCTTCCACATGACCACCTCCGCGGCTTGCTTCGGACTGCCCTTGTCACTGCCCGGCACCACGAAACACGCCTCGTCGTTATTCCGCCAACTCGGAAACGATCGCATCTTCGACTCCCGACCTTCTCCAACGGGCACCAGATCATCGGCAGTCCCCGAAGCGAACTCGTAGATCGTCACGTGCCCGTTCGACCCCGGCAGCAGCACGCGCGCCTCGTCCGGGCTCAACTCAAACAGCGGCACCTCGGAGTTGAGCGGCCTATCCAGGTCGCGCCCCAGCACCCGGTTGACGCTCGCGGGCATCCGGGGATCGAGCGTGAAGAGTGACCACTCCTGGGGCATCTCCCGCGACGTCGCCGGAAGGCTCAACTCGACCGAGCTGAACAACAACCGCCCGTCCTTCATCCACCGCACACTGAGCGCTTCGCTGAAAATCAGTCCGACGCGATCCTCCACCGGAGAGGGCTCATCGAGAAGCGTGCCATCAGGTTTGGCAACCGTCGCGGTCGTCAGGACACCGAGTCGGACATTGGAATCGTCTTCCGGTTGTTCCGACGTCGCTCGAATCAGCGCCAAACTTCGCCCGTCAGTGCTCCAATCATGCCCGAGGGCGACGCGCTCGGCGACCAGTTTGGCGCCGCCGCTCCTTGTCGGCACGACGTACAACGCCGGGGCTGCGTCCGCCCGATCCCACTGCTGATTCAGGTACGCAACGAAGTTTCCATCCGGCGAGACGTTCGGTCGCGTGATGTCGTCGATCGAGGTCGCCAGCACCGGCCCCGGCGCCGGCGTCGCCCCTTCCAGCGTGAAGACTTGGAGATCGGAGATGCTCAGCTCAATCTTTCGCACGCCTTCCCATTCATCGCCCAGTTTCTCAGGCAATCCCTCGGAGAGCTTGTCCCGAAGGTACATCATCAACGCGACTTCCAGGCTCGTCGAACAGGGTTGCTTCTGGCTGAACTCGAAATCCTTCCAGTCGCCTTGGTAGGCCAGGATCGCTTGCTTGGCCTGCGCGGCGTACTCTTTGATGAAGGCCTGTTGGCCATCGGTGAGCGCCTGGGCGACGTCATCCCAGGTCTCGGCGTTCCTGGACAGGACGGCGGCGATCCGCTTGCCGTCGGAAAACCAGGCGCACTGCCCGACCGTTCCCGAAAGGCGCATGGGCAGAACTGCGCCCTCTGCATCGATGAATCGCAAGTCGCGATCGGTAATCACCGCCGCCATGCTGCCGTCCGGGGACCAGACGATCCGCTTCTTCGGCAGGCAACCGGCGAGCAGAGCAGCGCAGAACGATAGAATCAAAGGTCTTGTCCAGGTCTTCATGATGGTTCTCCGATGTCGGGTCGTGTCAGGGGGCCGCGCCACCGAACGGCTTCGCGGTCTTGAACGGACGATGCTCTAATGGATTGATGCAGCCGCGCGACCGACCAGAATCCGCCCGCCGCTCCTGTGGTCATTCGTTGTCGCGGTCCCAACGACCCGGCAGCGATGCCTGGCCGTGTCGGGACGCTGCTTTGCGTGCCGAGCCAGAATGCCAGGACGATCATCGCCGCGGCGATCACGCTCCCGAACCACCGCCGCGGTCTCGGGCGCCATCGCAAGGCCAGACCGTCGCCGTGCAGAAACGACGGAGGCGGCAAGGCGACCTCCGCCGATTCCAACTCCTCGCCCAGCGCACGGCGCGCCAGCGCAACAGTCTGTTCAGCCTCTTCGGCCAGGCGCCCGGCTTGCGGACGGTCTGCAAGGTAGTCCCGCAACAGGGCCTCAACGTCGGGCGCCAATTCACCGAGGCTCCGATCGAACAGGATCCGTTCAAGTGTTTCAGAGTTCAGCGCCATGGCCATTCTCTCATTTCCTCATAAAGATTAAAGAGCCACAACCCATCAGCGCCCCGAGCGCTACCGCCCCGAGCGCTACCGCCCCGAGCGCTACCAGCACCGAGCGCTACCAGCCCCGAGCGCTACCAGCCCCGAACGCTACCGCCCCGAGCGCTACCAGCCCCGAGCGCAAGCGAGCGGGTCCGCCGACCAACCCCGCCGCTCCTCGCCATGGCGCGCGCCGCGAGTCATACTTCCCTACGCCAACGGCGTTACGCCCTCCAGCCCAGGGTTGCCGCGCAGCGGCTACCCTGGGATAACGGATCAATCGAACAATTCAACCCTGAAAGGGTTGCGTCCTTTACCATCAAGCGCGCCGCACCCCCTCGCGCCGCAACCCCTCAGCGCCCCGAGCGCAAGCGAGCGGGTCCGCCGACCAACCCCGCCGCTCCTCGCCATGATGCGCCACAACCCCTCATCGCCGCGAACTCTGGCGCGCCGCGGACTTCAGTCCGCGCCCTGCTGCCCGTGTAAATGAATCCATCAACAGCAGGGCTTCTTGACTCCTCTCACGCCCGCTTCACCCTGTACCATCAGGCACAGCCTCAGCCGCCGCAATGCCTGGTGCAATCGCGACCGAACCGTGCCGATCGGGATGCCCAACATTTCAGCGATCTCCGCATAGCAAAGGTCGTCCTTCAATCGCAGCGCCAGAACTTCGCGCTGGGCTTCCGGTAATTCACCGATGGCCGAACGAATCAAATCCAGGCGGTGATCTGCCTCCGTCGCCGGGTTCTCCGCCACGTCATCGGGCAGCTCGACGGTGCGGCGCCGCGCCGCTTTCCGCACGTGCTCTCGGAACAAGTTGCGGGCGATGCCCAACAGCCAGGCACGAGGAGAACCTGCCGCTTCCAGGGATGCGGCGTCGCGCGTGGCGATGAGAAACGTCTCCTGGAGCAGTTCGTCGGCCAGCCACGAATCAATCAGCCGCCGCCGGAGGTAGGCCCGGATGTCCGGGCCGATCTCGCGATAGAGTTGTTCCAACCGAGCCGCCTGCTCATCCATAGTGCTCCCATCATAGGAGTGATCGTCGGAGGTGAGAAAGTTCACTCGATTGGCTTTTTTTCTCTTGGAAAGTGGCCCGACAAACGACCCGCAACCCCTCACCGTCGCACCCCATCAGCGCCCCAAGCGCCACCAGCCCCGAGCGCAAGCGAGCGGGTCCGCCGACCAACCCCGCCACTTCTTGCCATGGCGCGCCGCAACCCCTCGCCGCCCCGAACTCTGGCGCGCAGCGCCGCGCTCAGTGCTGCAACCGATCAGAGCCGCGACCGTCAGGGAGCGGGTCCGACCGCCAACCCCGCCGCGTCTCGCCATGGCGCGCGCCGCGACTCGTACTTCCCTACGCCAACGGCGTTACGCCCTCCAGCCCAGGGTTGCCGCGCAGCGGCTACCCTGGGACAACGGACCAATCGAACAATTCAACCCTGAAAGGGTTGCGTCCTTTACCATCAAGCGCGCCGCAACCCCTCGCGCCGCACCGGCATTCCTGTGCTCGGTCCTACTCTTTAGGCTGGGTGGTGGCCTTACGGGCCTTGACGAGCTTGGTTTGAACAATGTCGCTCGCGGGGGACGGCAGTGCCGGCAAAGCAAGCTCATACAGACGCACGGCTTCGAGATAGTCCCCGCGTGCCATGGCCCGATCTCCGTTCCGAGCCAGCCGAGCCGCTTCGAATGCCGGCTTCATGTTCTCCAGCATCCGTTTCGCCTCAGGATTCGGAAGCCCCCACGCCGAGCCTTCCAACTCCCACCGCGAACGCCGAAGACTCCGTTCGGCAGCCAGCAAGTCGCCCTGACCAATCGCCTCACGGGCATCCTGAATCAGCCGGGCCGCACGAGCCGTGCGAATCCGTTGCTCGGTTTCGGCCGACGGTTCGATTTCGTTAGCCGATGTGAACGCCCGCTCCGCCGCGCCCGGGTCCCCGTCGTGAAGCGCCCGCTCACCAACCACCATGAAGTCGTCACGCCGCCTGGCATCGACGATTTGCTGGTGAAGACGGCGCGTGGCGCTGGTTTCCTTGATCGACTGGGCCTTGTTGCATTCCAACTCCGCGGTTTGGAAATGTTTCCGGGCGAGTTCGTCTCGGGCGCTCTGCAATGCCTCTTGATACCGCTTCTCCGTTCGGGCGAGTTCAAGCCGGTCTCGGGCTGCGGACGGATCAAGCCCTGCTGCACGGGCTTTCTCTTCATAGTCGCCCAGCTTCAGCGCGGCACTGCTGAAGAGATCCTGCTCCATGTCGCTCCGGACGTCCGCCGCCAGCCGATACGCATCTTTCTTGTTCCAATACTTCGTCCGAAGACCGCTGAGGATCGACGGATTCACCCCCCGGATCTCCGCACGCTGGATGATGGCGATGACCCGATCGAAGTCATCTTTGGCCAACGCCAGTTGCGCGTCGACGATCAGCAACATGTTCTCGGCTTCGCTCCCTTCGGCGGCGAGGCCGGGCTTCCCGGCGCTCAAATCCGCCGCTTCCTGGAAATGGTCGAATGCCGCCTGGTAATCATCACTCGTATAGGCGGCCATGCCGTTGTCGATGATCGATTGGATCGTGCGTTTCTCGGGGTTGTCGGAAATGCGCGTCCATGCCCTCGGCACGCCAATCGCCGCCGCAACGATGAGAATCGCCGCAACCGTCAGCGGCAGGGCCAGCCCGCGCCGCCGGCGCCGACGCGGTTCCACAATGTGCTCCGGCGGCGGAACGTTTCTGGGGATCACGGCACGCGGTGGTGCCGGAGGCAACGTGCGCCGCGATGAGCGGTGATGCCGCGCGTTCGATGGCGCCGGCAAGCCCAAAGGAAGTGCCGCGGGATGAGGCCGAGCCTTCCGAGAAGTCGCAGCGTCGTTGTCGAGGCCCAGGGGCTGGACCACGTGGCGGGACGTCGACTGATCATGCTTGAACAACCAGTCGAGACCGCCGCCTTGCTGAAGCGATGTCTCCTGGTTTGCACTCGATGGCGTACCCGACAGGGCGTGTCGCAGGGGAGTCCGAATCTCCAGTATCCTGGTTTGGGCCTGCTGCGCCGAAAGCGCAGGTCGGGCGTTCGGCTTGGCAATGCTGAACTCCCGCGTCAGAATCTCAATCACTTCCTGAATCGACGACAGCCGGTGGTCCAGGTCTTTGGCGGTCATCCTCCGCAGGATGGACGCAAGCGAGGCGGGAACCGTCGAATTGAGTGACGTGGCATCAGGCAAACTCAGTTGCCGGTCGAGATGCCACTGCCGCCAGCGCTCATCGTCCGTGACCTCCGCAAAATGGGACGTGAACAGCGGTCGCCCAACGCTCAATTCGTAGATCAGGAATCCCAGCGAGTAGATGTCCACCCGGGCATCGTGTTCCCGGCCCGACTGAAGTTCCGGCGCCGCATACTTGGCCCTGATCGCCGGAGGCAATGTGTTGTCGCCTTCGTGCACCGCGCAGGCCAGATTGGATATGCGCACCCATCCCTTGCTCGTCACGATCAGATTGGTCGGACAGATGTCGCGGTGTACGATCCGCCGTGAATGCAACACCTCCAATCCGCGGCAGGCCGACAGAAGCAGGCGAACCGCGTCGGTGGCGTCCGCCCGACGCTTCGATACCAGAATCTCCAACCAGTCCCCGTTCACGTGCTCCTGAACGATGAACAAGCCGCGCTCGGCCTCGATCAACTCGTGGATGTGAACCAGACCCCGGGCCTCCTTGGGAATCCGGGCAAGAAGTTGGGCCTCCCGCTTGAACTCGCCACAGGCGATGGGGTCGTCAACCAGCTCCGGCGTCATCTGCTTGATCGTGACCAGCCGATCCAGCATCGCATCGCGGGCCTTGTACAAAACGCCGTTGTGACTGGTCCGGAGCCGTTCCAGGATGCGATACTTGCCCAGGCCGAAACCCAAGGGGATATCACTCAGCGAGGACGCCGGCTGTTGGGCCGCCCGTTCCTTCGGCGCTTCGCCCTTCGGCCCGGATGCGCCTCGAGTGTTTTTCTCGTCCCAGGATTGTGCCATCGAATCACTCGACGATACGTCGTTCGGCCTGACGAGCGACGTCGACCTTCGGCCTGACCTTGTGCTTCGTCACAAACAATTCTTCGGGTTGGGTGGTACGGGCATCTTGCCCGTTCCGGACGGGCGAGACGCCCGTACCACCCGAAAGATCAACTGTGACGGAGCACCAGTCTCTGCGAGGAGTGAAGGACACCACCGGCCGGCGGCCCGCGTGGAATCAGAGGCTCGGCATTAGGCGTCCGAGAATCTTCACAATTGTTAGAAGGGGGTAGTGCTCGCGTCCCCCCACAGGTACGATCCCACTATCTTATTCCCTCGTTGCCTTCCGAGTCCAGCTTTCCAGCAGACTTTTGCAGCCCGTGAGGATGTGAACCTCCGTTGAGGCCCGCGGCCGAACAAACTATGATGGAAGTGATGTCCAGCGTGCGAAAACACAAAGTATTGTGCGACAACACTTTGTCGATAATTGACCGGTGCCTTCCCGCGCTCGTGCTGGGGATCGGGATGATATCGGCCCCGCCGGCGGTCGCCCAGGCCCAGGGCCCCAATCGCGTCGAAGTCGTCGCTGCAATTCAGCGCGACGTGGCTCCGACGATCCAACTCGTAGGGACCGTCCGGCCGCAGCGGATGGCGATCGTCACCGCCGAAGTCTCCGGACAAGTCGAGACATTGCCGGTGGACGACGGTGATCTCGTCAGCACAGGCGACGTGCTGTGCAAGCTCAGGGATGCGCCGCGGCGTTTCGCCCATGACGAGGCGGTCGCCAGGTTCGCAGGCTTGGAAGCCGCACTGATGGTCAGTGAGGCCGAGCTGCGCAAAGCCGCGTTTGAGAAGGATCGCATCGAAAGGCTATGGAAGGAGAAACGATCCGCCGACAAGGAGCGGAACGACACGCTCGCCGACTTCGATGCCGCAACCGCACGTCGCAATCAGGCGCGCTTCGCCGTCGATGCCCAACGCTCGGTCGTGGATCGGCTCGCCGACGATCTCGACCGCACCGTGATCCACGCTCCCTTCGACGGCCACGTCGTCGCAAAGCGAACGGAGATCGGCTCGTGGGTCGAAGAGGGCGGCGCGGTCGTCGACCTGATGGACTTGTCCGTTGTGCGGGTCCGCGTCGATGTCCCGGAGTCCTACGTCGCTTTCTGCCGGCCCGGGGCGGTCGCCTCCGCGACGGTCGAAGCCCTGGACGAAGACTTTCCAGGGCGCATCAGCAGGGTGATCCCCAATGCCGATGAACGCGCCAGGACCTTTCCCGTCGACATAGACATTCCCAACAAGTCCGGCAAGTTGAAGGGCGGCATGTTCGTCCGCGCGGTCGTGCCGTCCGGTCCGACGGCGAGCCGGCTGCTGATCCCCAAAGACGCCGTGGTGATGCAAGGCCCTCTGCCGATGGTCTACATCGTCCGCCGAATGGAGAAGGGCCAGATCGCCGAGATGGCCCAGGTGGAGGTGTTCTCGGAGGTCATGGACTATGTCGCGGTGAACGTGCCGGGACTGGCGGCAGGCGATTGGGTCATCGTCCGGGGCAACGAGCAGATGCGCGGGCCGGGCCCCGTGATCGCATCGCTGCGCGGTCAACCGCCGATGCTCGACAGGCCTCCTCCGGATGGCGATGGTGCCGGCTCCGATGCCCGTGCGGCAACCACGAACCAGCGAAAATCTCCGTCCGCCGACCCCGAGAAGCTGCTGTCAGGTACGGCAACGCCGCCGGAGGACAGGCCCCAGCCCACCAGCCAACCCAGCGCCGAAGGCTGAAGAGTGCCATCCGTCTCTACAAACGAAGAACAAAGTCGCTGAACGGCTTGCCGTTTGGCGGCCCTCTGACATGGGTTGTCGCAACGTGTCCTGCCCGCCAGGCCCGGCAGCTTATGGCCGGCGAGGCGGGTCGGTCAACCGTGCCGCCCCCGCCGAAGCCAATGGGGTCCGTGACACTTTCGGCGGCAAAGTCTCCGCACCGAAGGGTTGCGGGAACTCGGCCGCGCGTGTTCGCCCCGAAGGGGCGCAGGAATGTAGTGCTCCGTCACAGTTGATCTTTCGGGTGGTACG
>Ga0326597_10000124_pt1 | contig 136678 bp, 125 predicted proteins | sample RVTome_12_FD_203789 | JGI IMG/M metagenome (GOLD analysis project Ga0326597, IMG submission 203789) | Soil microbial communities from uranium-contaminated site in the Upper Colorado River Basin, Wyoming, United States - RVT100D185 | ecosystem: Environmental > Terrestrial > Soil > Contaminated... | reverse complement strand
CGCCCAGCCACTCCCATAAACATCGATGCTTGCGTTTTCAGGGACAATGACCTTCTTACACCCTTGCCCGGATTTGTAATAACCACGATTACAGGCCCAGCCACTCCCATAAACATCGATGCTTGCATTTTCAGGAACGATGACCTTCTTACAGCCTTGCCCGGATTTGTAATACCCACGATTACAAGCCCAGCCACTCCCATAAACATCGATGCTTGCGTTTTCAGGGACAATGACCTTCTTACACCCTTGCCCGGATTTGTAATACCCGCGATCACAGTCCCAGCCATTCCCGAAAATATTCGGGTGTGAATTAGGCGGCATATCAGCTGCAAAAGATATGCAAGCGAACAGCAACACTACAGGCAATAAAATGCATCTCATGAATTTGACTCTAGATAAACATAACGCCTGAGCTCATGGTCGTTTGAGGCGACGGCCGTTTTTGCGCAAGCAAAAATGGGCGGCGGGTCAAACGTCAATGTGGTGCGCCTTATTATGTGACCTTCTTATATATAGGCAAGTCACTCTCTCGGAATCCTTTAGGGTAGTTCCCACTCGCTACTTTATAAGCAATTGGAGAAACATAAACGTGCCTATTGGATCGCCAACCGACCCGAACACCATTAGTCATTACTAAATACCGTGCGAATGACGCTTTACCTAGTGCATTTGCGAGCAAGCGATATTCTCTTTCTGTGGCCATGACCATTCGGAGTTCTGTCGGTAATGACTCATCCAGATCACTACAATTATCTCCCGCTTTACTATTCATTTATTAATTCACATAACGTTGCGCATGAAGTGGCGAGCGCCGCAGGCTCGAGGTCCCCTCGATGCGCGGGTTAGCCGCTCACTGACGAGAAATGAAACTCACGGGTCATTCCTATTGATACCTGCTGGATAGCGACAGATGGATATTGAGCCGCTAGCGACAGTATTCTTTCACGATCCGGGGTTGAAATGTTGGGTCCAAGATAGATGCCAGCAAGCTCTTGCGGATTTAGGCGATAGTCGGTGAATAGGCCAGACTCCGGCGGGCGACTGAAGGATGTGATTCTCCACTCCTTCTCGTAGGACCAGTCGGGCGCTTTTGTATATGTTGCGACCACTAGCAGATCTTCAAGGGCGAGATTCTTACTGGTCGTGAGAATTTCAGCCCACCCATCCTCCGTATAGACAGCAGGCTTTGATGTCGGATACGTCACCGGCTTGGCTATGCGCCAAGCACTATCAAGTTCATCATCGCATCGAAGCTCTAGTACGGCGCCACGATATTGATCGGCGTAGTGATACCACATGGCCGTGTGCGAAGGGCTTTCGGTAAGGCAAAGAATTCTGAACTGAGGCAGCAAGTCTCGCCACATCTGACGAAACTCGTCCATTGACTGATCCGTGGGGCGAAGGGTTTCGGCCGAGTCTGAAAGGCCAGCAAGTAGTTGCGCTTTCAAATCCGCCGAAATTCCCTTCTTTACAGTTTCAACAATCAACCGAACCTTTGGCTCTAGCCTTGACGTGTCCTCCGGAGGTTGTTCAATCAAATTTGATATCCGCCTCGCTAGGGCTCGAACGATATCCTCCGGACGGATACCGAAAGACAGCTCGCGGGGGACATCAAACGGATCGTTGAACAAGAGCGGTGAACTCCACCTGAGCGTGCGGCGCTCCAAGACAACGGCTGCCGTAGGCGCAGACATGTACTTGAAGAAACTCTCGCGATTGTGTGTTCGGTTGAGTGAGCGCATGTCGTCTTCTTTGGCGGCTAACGCCGCGTTCACGGGTGTCCCGTGCAACGCTTTGTTATAAGCCTTTTGCCCATTTGACCACTGCATTGGCTTGACATGAAGTGATACCCGAAAGGCCATTGCGCCCCATGGATATCCTAATTCTTTGCTCGTTTACTGGAGCAATCTTTTTACCCTCGTTGTCAGCGTGCTCCCAAGCAATAGCTGTAAGTTGACTTTTGCATGCTGTTGCAACGGCGTCACTTTCAGGAATAAATTGGTAACGAGAGTAGTAAACAGTAATAGAAATTCCATCATCTTTTTTTTCGATGCCGTACTCCGTATCTTTATCATAGGTAGATAGGGGGATATTCGTGTGGCTTACCGGAGTGGCACATGAAGCCAATAATGTGGAAAATATTAGAATGCAGTAATATTTCATATTTTTCCTAGTTGCCGTTTTTACTCGTGAAAAGTCCGCCCGCAAAACCAAATACTGCAAACAGAACATTTGCCATGACCTGACCTTCAAGCTTTCCTACTGAATAGAGCAGCGAGGAAATAACCAGAACAAGTAAAATAAGGAATGTGCTTGTGGTGAAGCGGCCAAATCCCTCTGTCTTAGTACAGAAGAAACCAATCAACGCACCTGCACCTAATACAGATATAGCTATTAATAGCCATAATTCGATCGTCATTCTATGCTCCTATGTTGATTTGGCTTATAACGCCAAGAATATGGGACGACTCGCCGCGCAGCGGTGAGGCGTCCCAGCTGCCCAAAGGGCAGCGACATAATTCGCTTGTTATGCATGCCGCTCCCACATTGGTGATAGCTGATGGCCTGTTACCAACGATTGCAGCGCACACATGGCCTCGTGTATTTTTGCCGAAACCTCTTTGATATCGTTGATATGTACGATCTCGACGCTGGTTTTCAGCGGCCCTCTCGCAGAGGCATACGAAACATTAACCTTGCCAGTTTCTTCATTCAGAAAAATTGCATTGTGCGCATATTTGTTGCGCCCTTTTTGAGCAGCTTCGATTTTTGAAATGACCTTCTTATAGCCTCTCAGGCTTGGATATTCGGGCGCTAGCTGTTCGCACAAAGTACTGATGATGTTGACGCGTTGCTGGAAATTTGAATGCGCAACGAGAATGACCGCGCGAAAATCGAGCGGCGTTTCGTAGCCGGCCAATTTGCTTATTGCAAGGTTCACTGACGATTCGAGTGTTCCCCATACCACGGTCATCCGCCCGACTTCGTACAGGTACTCCTTTGGGGCAGGCCAGTTTTCATCGAAATCTAAACGGCCTATCTTCTTTTTATGCATAACGTTCGCGTTGAACCGTGCGCCGACAAGGCGCGTCGGACTCGAACGCGTTGTTAGGTTGCATCTGACCCTCCACTGCCACGCTTAAGCAGGAACGATACAATCACGGCCGCCACTCCTGCCACAGCGCCTGCGGCGGCCCACGCTTTGACAAAAACTGGCACCCATGACGACGCCTCCGAACCCAGGCCGCCGACGCGAACGCCAAGTGCAAAGATTGCGTAAGACCCGACATACGCCGCGATCAGCACGACAGCCAGCCGCACCCACTGGTTTCTAACGCGCAATGTCAGTAACGCTATGGCCACACATATGATGGCATTTGCAATCCCACCCAATATCATTTGCTCTTGCGCTCTTTGCGACCTAACGATTAGGTTCAGGTGTGCGGCATAGCCGCAACACCTGGAACCGCTTGTTATGTGTTTCTTTTATTTCCACTTATTTTCACGTAGAGCCTATCAACAGCTAACAGTGCGACAACGGCCATTCCTATGTATATTTTTGGAGAAAACCACTCAGTAGATAATTCAATATATATTGATGCTGCAAAGCTTAGAATAACGAAAATCGACAATGTTGCCAGACCAACTAGCACTCTGTTTGCGATCTGGTAATCATTACGATTAGAGTCCATTGAATTTAGTGCACATAACAATTGAACTCTGCCGCCGCCGAAGGAGCGCAAGCGACGTAGACAGTCGGCAGGAGCGGGGGGAGTGACTTGTTATGTCTCATGATCTTCAGGTTTAGTGTCTATCACGGCTATTTGCTTTGCAGATTCTAGGATTTTCGCCGCTTCATCAGCTGAGTAGCCTTCCAACCAAACAACCTTATTATCTTTTGTTGTGACATTTACCCTTCGACTCTTCCGAGCATAAGCCCAGGCTATGCAAGCCACAGCAAGCACGCCCCAACCGCCCGTAATTATGATTTCTATCGTGAGACCTGCTGCCTGCGGCTCACTAGGGACTGGTGCGCGTTTGTAGCTGATGCCGTGACTTTCAATCGCTTCGATAAACGACCGTTGACTGTCACGATATGTAGTAGCTCGCAGCGTCGGCACTTCACTTCCTCGATGAGACATAACGCTTACAGCAAGCGCCGTTTTGTAGTGAAGCCGATGGCGGATCGTAAAAACGGTCGCCTTGACTGTACTTGTTATGTGTCTTCACTGGGCTTAAAACCACAATTATTACACTCATTATTCAGGAAGAACTTATGCCCTATAGTCTTTTCGACTTTGAATGAAGAGCCATAAAAAAGGCCATAACAATTTGGACACATTAAAAAATATAGAAACAAAGACCATCCAACAAATATTGCCCCATAAATACCAGCCAAGATAAATGCCACGATTTCACCTAAAGAGATTGATAGTGCTCCAATTACAACTGGAGTAGCGAGAACAAATACGAAGTAAACTTTCTTTCTAGCTATCAATTTATTGTAAGGATTCACGTATTTGATATTCATATTTTCAAATAATGGTCTTGCACACATAACGATAAACATCAGCATCGCCATGCAATGGCGTATGCTGAATGTGCTTGTTAGATTTCTTTACCTGCATTTTTATATATCTCTCTTTGTTTGATGATAATCATTGGCAGCACCATTAATAAGATTGCGTATAAAATTCCAGGCGTGCCAATAATTTCATATATGTCAATTTTTCTGAATATGACATAGTTAACTGCGATTGCCACTATAAATCCATAGCACCCTATATATGTCTTTACCCAAGGGTAATTCCGTATGATTCGATTAATTTCACTCTCACCACGTAACGCTTTCCGATTGTCTTTGGCGAACATTGTGGCCACCAATAACGCGGCAAAAAACGGCCACTGAATGATTTCCAATTTATCGAATACCCACTCGTAATATAGTGCGAATACACATAATACAGTAGTCATTAATATCCAACGGATAACAATTTTTCGTTGAGCTTTAGTCACTTTCTAAATCTAACAGTCAGTTAGACTGAAGTCGGATAATGTTGCGGTATAACTCCGGGAATTTGCGGCTTTTTACCTACCGCCCTCCCCGCTCTGGCATACGCCTTATCAAGTCCGCTCATCTCGCCCCCTCCCCCAATATCCACGCAACACATTGATACTACTCCAGGCCTCTCCCTCCACGTGTAGTCCTGATCCTACAAATTATGTAAGCCCTGGATTACATGGACCCATTTCGCGGGTACGGTTCTACGTACCCCTGCCGGAGTTATACTGCGGAGTTATACCGCGTACCCGTTCATGAATCTCGCCGTTGGCCTGCCTGGCACCAGCTACCGGCACGTCAGCTCCGCGACCAGGGGTCGGAGTCGGTTGACTCGAGACCAGCGAGACCGGGGTCGGAGTCGGGCCTGGACCGACTTCGACTCCGACCCCTACTCCGCGGGGTGGCCCGACTCCGACCCCTAACGGCCACCGACTCCGACCCCTAACGACACGCAAAAAAAACCGGGGCCACGTGGGCCCCGGTCATGGGTCGGTACGGAGGGATGCTCAGCCGGCCTTCTTCCTCGCGAACCACTTCTCCGCCTCCTCGTCCCAGCCGTCGGTGCGGACGTAGGGGTTGGTGCGCGGGTGGTTGATCATGTTCGGATCGATCTCGACACCGATGCCCTCGAGGAAGTTGGCCAGGCCGATGCGCTCGATCATCTCGCCGGTGCGCTCGTGCTCGAGCGCGTTTTCGGCGAAAAAGTCGATCACCCGGCCGCCGAGGTCGTTCAGCGCCTCGTAGTCCTCCTCGCACTGCATCGGCATGAACGGCACGATGACGGTGCCGAGCAGGTCGCCGATCTTGAGCGTGCGCTTGCCGCCGATCAGCACGGTGACGCCCTTGTCGTCGCCGGGCGAAAGCGCCTTGGTCATGACGTTGAGGCAGTGCATGCAGCGCACGCAGCTCTTGTTGTCGACCTCGAGGGTGTCGTCGTCGTTGAGGCTCAGCGCGTTGGTCGGGCAGCGGCTGATGACGTTGTCGATGACGTGCTTGCGTCCCTTGCGCCCGACAAACGCCTTGACCTCCTCCTGGTCGACCTTCATGTCGTCGCGCCAGGTGCCGATGACGGCGAAGTCGGCGCGCTGCACCGAGTTGACGCAGTCGTTGGCGCAGCCGGAGAACTTGAACTTGAACTTGTACGGCAGCGACGGCCGGTGCATGTCGTCGAGGTAGGTGTTGATGATCTGGCGGTGCGCCTTGGGCTCGTCGAAGCAGCTCATCTCGCAGCGGGCGTGGCCGACGCAGGAGGCGGCGGTGCGCAGCGCCGGGCCGGCGCCGCCGAGGTCGAAGCCGAGCTCGTTGATCTCGTCGAACGCCTTCTGCACGTTCTCGGTGGTGCAGCCCTGGAACATGATGTCGCCGCTCTGGCCGTGGAACGCGATCAGGCCCGAGCCGTGCCGCTCCCAGATGTCGCACATCTTGCGCAGGGTCTCGGAGTCGTAGTGGAACCCGGGCGGCGGCATGACACGCAGGGTGTGGAACTCCGACGACTCGGGGAATTTGGCCGCGACCTCGGAAAAGCGCGGGATGATGCCGCCGCCGTAGCCGAACACGCCGACGGTGCCGCCCTTCCAGTAGCCGAGCTTGGTCTCGTAGGAGTGCTCGAGCTGCCCGAGGAGGTCGACCATCATGTCGTTGTCGTTGGCCAGCCGCTTGAGGCCGGTGACGAAGCTCGGCCAGGGGCCGGTCTCCAGCTCGTCGAGCAGCGGGGTCGGGTGCATCGCTTTGGTCGCCATCGGCATTACCTCGATCGAAGGGTGGTACTGACAATCGTCAAGATAGTTGGGTCGCGCGGCCGGGTAAAGTCCGACCAAATAGGTACGGTATTACCTGGCGCCTATCCCCTTTTGGATAGGCGGGTGGCCGACGCGCGCCGCCGCCGGCCCGGCGCGGCCCCCACCTGCGCCCCGCCGAGCAGCGTAGCGACGGCCGCGCGCAACGGCTGCAGCCGCGGCGCCAGCTTGTCCCGCAGCAGCGACCCGCTGGCGGTGCTGCGGGCAAACACCGGGTAGCAGAGCGCCTCGTGGCTGCCGGCCAGCAGCAGCAGGGCGCGCACCTCGCCGGCCAGCTCCGGCGCCGCCGCGAGCAGGCGCGCGGCCGGCGTCTCGGGCTCGGCCAGCTGTGCCGCGACGGCCGCCTGCAGGTCGCCGATGTCGTCGGCGGCCGTGAGCGCGAGCCCCTGCGGGCGACAGCGCTCGCCCAGCAGGTTGAGCAGCGGGCTGACGATGTCGCGGTGCTGCGGCTCCTCGAGGATGGCGTCGCAGGCCGCCAGCAGGCTCTGCCCGGGGGCGTCGAGCAGTCGGACCAGGGTGACCGCGACCGGGTTGCCGGCGGCGGCCGCGCCGGCCAGCGCGGCGGCGTCCGCCGTCGCCAGCACCCGCGCCGGCCGTGGCTCGGGCAGGTCATCCGGGGCCGCCTGCAGGAAGCCGACGCGGCAGGCCAGGCGCTGGCTGCCCCGGCGCCACAGCCGCAGCCGCGCCTCCGGCGGCAGCAGGCCCGGGGCGGCGATCAGCCGGACGGTCGCCATGACCGCCCCCTCGTCCTGCTCGAACGGCAGGTGCTCGGCCAGCGACGCGGCCAGCTCGCGGCGCAGCCCGGCGGCGGTCAGCGCCGGGTTGGCGAGCAGGGCGCGGGCGACGGCGGCCTCGGGATGGGCCCACCAGGCGCGCCGGGCGAGCGCCTCGTCGACCCCCGGCGCGGCGGCGGCGGCGAGCACCGCCTCGGGTTCGCCGAGCTTGAGCAGGTCGGCGCTGCGCAGGTTCTCCAGTTGGCCGCCGCGCAGCCAGCGGCGGATGAACACCGGGAAGCCGCCCGGGTGGCCGATCACCAGCGACGCCAGCAGCCGGCGCACCGCCAGCAGGTAGGCGTCCTCGCGCCCCTGCGGGTGCAGCTCGACGCGCAGCTCGCGGCCGCCGGCCAGGGCGACCACGGTCGGGCCACGCGGGTCGATGCGCACCGCCTCGGCCTGGGTCATCAGCACGTTCAGGCGCAGGCCGTCCTCGCGCGTCAGCACCGTGTCGACCGGGTTCATGGCGGCCGCCTCACCGGTACTGGACCCGCACGCCCCACGGCACCGGCCGCGGGCCGCGCACCACCCAGAGCACCGGGTAGGCCGGCGGCCGGGCCGGGAACGGGCCGTCGGCGTCGGTGAAATAGACCAGCAGGTCGGGCTGCAGGCCGGCCTGCTCGACCCAGGCGAACGGCGGTTCGAACGAGGTGCCCCCGCCGCCGGCCAGGCCGGCGGGCAGCTGCAGCACCTCCCACGGCTCGCTGGTCCACGGCCCGTCGGCGGCCAGCGCGCGGTCGCAGGCGTGCAGGGTGACGCGGGCGTTGAGCTGGCCCTTGAGGGCGTCGAGCTCGGCGACGAAGCCGCGCAGCAGGGCGTCGTCGATCGAGCCGCTGGTGTCGATCAGCGCCACCAGCTCCAGGCGGTGGCTGCGCAGCGTCGGCAGGATCGCCGGCCCCTCGCGCCGCGACGGCCGGGCGTAGCTGAAGTCGTCGCGCGCCACCGCGCTCAGGTACTGCGCCAGCAACGTGCGCCACGGCAGCTGCGGCTGCAGCAGGCGGTCGACCAGGCGCGCCAGCGCGGCCGACAACTCGCCGTGCTGGCGCGCCGCCTGCGCCGCCCCAGCCAGGTGCTGGCGCCACTGCTGCTCCAGCCGCTCGGCCTCGGCGGCGGTCAGCGGTGGCGGCGGCGGCGCCCCGGTCGGGCCGGGGGTGTCGCGGCCGGCGCCGCCCCGGGCGTCGTCCTGGCGCGGCTGGCGCGGGGCGCCGTCGCGCTCCGGCTCCGGCGGACGCTGGCCGCCCCCCTCACCGCCGTCGCTGTCGTACAGGTGCTGGTCGTGGGTCTGGCTCGGGTCGTCCTCGTCCAGGCACGGGTAGATCTCCTCGGCGCTCATGCCGGCGTAAGCGTCCAGCTGCAGGGCGTCGGGCGGCGCGGTCAGCCCCTCGCCGGCCAGCAGCGGGTTGATCGCCAGGTCGCAGGCGATGTCCCAGCGCCGCTTGACCCGGTGCTGGCGGCGCTGGAAGTGGCCCAGCGCGCAGTGCAGCGCCTCGTGGGCCAGGGCGAACTCGACCGCGCTGGCCGGCAGCGCGGCGATGTAGTCGGGGTTGTAGTAGATGGCGCGGGCGTCGGTGGCCGTGGTCCGGCACCAGTTCGGGTCGGCCGCGACCAGCGGCAGGCGCAGGGTCAGGGCGCCGAGGAACGGCCGGTCGAGCACCAGGCGCGTGCGCGCGGCGCTGAGGCGGGTGGCCGGATCGGCGGCCATCGCCTCAGAGCCTGTGAAAGAATCGCCCGCCGTCGCGAGATGCCGCCTGGGCGTCTCTGGCAAGGCGCGGGGGTGCACGGCGCGGTAGCACCGCTACGTAAGCGCTTTTGGGGGTCCCCGCAACGCCGCCAGAGGCGGTCAGGGGGCGTCGCAGCAGGCGTGGTGATTGTTTCACAGGCTCTCACTCCGCGAGCATGACGTCGGCCACCTGGCCGGCCCAGGTGGTGAACTGCGGCACCTCGCACAGCGGCTGGCCGACGGCGCGGTACAGGTCGGCGACCAGCATGACGCCGAGTTCACGCTGCGGCAGCTTGCCGGCGTAGTCGAGCAGGTGACCGTGGAGGGTACCGGCGTCGGCGGCGCCGCGCGCCTGCAGCGCGCGCCGCACCAGCGCCGCGGCGACGGCGTACTGCAGGTCGATGCCGTCGGGCACGGCGTCGGACTCGCCGCGGGCGATGGCGTCGAGGTCGGGCAGGCGGTCGAGGTGCTCGAGGTAGGCGGCGGCCTCGACCCCGGCCGCCGGACCGACACACGCCTGCAGCGCGACGCCGAGCAGCGCGCGGTCGTCGCCGAACTTGGCCAGCGCACGGTCGGCGAACTCCCAGGTGCGCGGCGACGGGAAGGCGGTCACCGCCTGCGCCGGGTCGAAGTCGAACAGCAGGTCGGGGCGGAAGCGCAGGAAGCCGATCAGGCGCGGGTCGATGCCGTGGCCGTGGGCCCAGTCGACCCAGTCGTCGAGGTGGGGCTCGACCTCGAGGTGGGTGAAGCGGTTGGCCAGCGGCGACGGCATCGAGTAGATCACGCCGCGGTCGCCCTGGCGGTTGCCAGCGGCGAAGATCGCCCACCCCGGCGGCACCCGGTAGTCGCCCAGGCGGCGGTCGAGGATCAGCTGGTAGGCGGCGGCCGAGACGGTCGGCGGCGCGGCGTTGATCTCGTCCAGGAACAGGATCCCGGCCGCGCCGTGACGGGCGGCGTCGGGCAGCAGTGCCGGCACCGCCCACTCGACCAGGCCGTCGACCCGGAACGGGATGCCGCGCAGGTCGCTCGGCTCCAGCTGCGACAGCCGCAGGTCGACCACCGGCACGCCGTGGCGGCTCGCCACTGCGCGCACCAGGTCGGACTTACCGATGCCGGGCGGGCCCCAGAGCATCACCGGGGTGTGCTGGCCGTGGGCGGCGCTGGTGAACTCGCGTCCGAGGATTCGGGTGACTTGTGCCGGCCGCATGGAATCTCCTGGGAGGGTCGAAGGGCGGCTTGGGTCCGCCCGCGAACCGTTTTCATCGTTGCAGGGATGGCCGCCCGGCACCATGCGCGGCGTCAACTGGCGGCGGTCAGCTCACCTCGAAGACGTCGAGCACGACGCCATCGGCGTGGCGCTCGGCGCGGGCCACGGCGACCACGCGGTTGAGCCAGAGGTAGTCCGGGTGGCCGCACTCGAAGCGCGGCGTGGTGCGGAAGTAGTAGGACTCCGGGTCGACCGGTTCACCCCGGGCGAGCCGCGCCAGCACCTCGGGCGGGCCGTGGCGCAGGCCCCAGTTGTGCACGCCGATCAGCGCGCCGTCGTCGGTCTCGAGGGTGTAGCGCGCCTCGACCTCGGTCACCTGGTCGCGCCGCAGCAGCTGCCAGTCGGCGCCGCCCGGGAGCACCCGGCCGGCCAGCCGCGGCCCGCGAAAGCGGCCGCCGGTGATCGGGATCACCCGCCGCATGCCGGCCGCCACCGCGCCCACCTCCAGCGGCGCGGCAATGGCCACCTCGGCGCGGTAGAGCAGGCGCAGGCCCGGGAGGCCGGGAGCGGAGTCAGCCACCGGGCTTGGCCACCATCAGCACCAGCGCCGCCAGCGGCAGCAGCACCACCAGCGCGGCGACCGGGAGCCAGTAGCGGTTGAGCTGGCGGTAGGTGTCCGGCAGCGGGCCGTCGCCGACCGCCTGGGCGCGCGCCCGCAGCTGGCGCTGCAGGGTCAGCAGGACCACGGCCCAGGCCAGCAGCGCGACCAGGAACAGCAGGATGCCGGTGGAGAGCCAGCCCTGGTCCATCATCTCGCCGGCACCGAGCGCCAGCATGCCGCCGCCGCCGACCAGCAGCAGGGCGGCGCCGCCGACGGTGAAACGCAGGTCGCTGGCGACCATCTGGTCAAGGGTGAACGCCACCAGCCGCGCGTCGCCGCGGCGGTCGGCGCGCAGCTTCCACCAGCCGTTGAGCAGCAGGTTGCCGATGAACAGCACCGCGCCGACCACGTGCAGCACCTTGAACAGCTCGTAGTTCATCGCCGTACCCGGCTCACCAGTAGGCGAGCAGCTGGCCCTGCTCGACCTTGTGCTCGAACCGGCGCAGCGGCCGGTTGCCCTTGGCGACGCAGTCGCCGCTCTCGAGGTCGAACGCCCATTCGTGCTTGGGACAGGTCAGGCGCAGGCCGTCGATGGCCAGGTGCGGGATGTCGGTCACCTGGTGCGGGCAGCGGCTGTCGTAGACCCGCAGCGTCTCGCCCGTGCGGTAGACGAAGACGTGGCGGCCGTCGGCCTCGAGCCATTCCGGGCGGCCGTCGGGGATGGCGTCCAGCGGCGCCAGGGCGTGCCAGGTCGGCTCGGCGTCGAGGTTCTCCGGGCGGAACTCCGGGATGTCCATGTCGAGCAGGATCTCCGCGGCCCAGACGATCTTGGCCAGGCCGAGCACCGGGAAGGCCATCAGCAGGGCGTCGAGCACCTCGTTCGGGGTGGCGCCGTTGCGCAGGGCGCGGGTCAGGTACTGGCGGAAGCCGCCCTCGGTCTGCACCGCGACCTTGGTGATCACCGAGATCAGGTCGCGGGTGCGGGGGTCGAGGTGGTCGCCGGCCTTCTTCAGGAAGGTGAAGTAGGCGGTCATCGCCTCCGGCCGGGCCTTGACCAGGTAGTTCAGGGCGTCGCTCATCGTGGCCTCCGGGCCGCTGTGATCACTGGGCCCTGAGCATAGCCGAGGTGGCAGGGGCGTCCATGACCGCCGTCAGCCGGCACCCGGTCAGGCACGGACGGCGGCGCAGGTCTTGAGCGGAAATCTACGGCGCGGTCCCACTGCTGTCCCACAAACGAACCGTGCTAACAGTTACAAGTTGCTGACATGCAATGGTTCTTCAATGTGCTGTGAAGCGCGATGACATGAAAGAGTGAATCCGTGCGTCCCTTCTCCCCCCGGGAGAAGGACAGGATGAGGGGATCGAGAAATCAGAGGGTTGGCTGGATTCACCCCCTCACCCCAACCCTCTCCCTGAGGGAGAGGGAGTTTATGGGGTACAGCAGTGGCGCGGTCCGCTCGCTGCGTTGGGCGATGCGCTCCTCGCCGATCGACCCGGGAGGTCACGTCGCTGCGCTCCGTCAACCGCTCGCTACGATTTCTTCGCAAGCTCTGCGGTCCGGGCCGCCTGTTCGGCGACGGCGATGGCGCCCATTTCGCGGCCATAGAGCCGCCCCGCCGACCAGAGATTGCGCGCCAGCAGGGCGAACGAGACGGCGAGCGCCAGCGCGAACGGGTAGAGCAGCGGGTCGGGCCGCCACAGCGCCGGCAGCAGCAGCGCCAGGGCGACGGCATGGGCGTGGAACTGGCGCCGGCAGACGGCGTCTGGCAGCACCTGCTTCATGTGCGGGATGCGGACGCCGGTGCCGATCAGGCCGCTGTGCAGCAGCCGGTTCTGCAGGTGGAACCAGACCAGGAACGGCACGATCTTGTAGAGCATGCCGTTGACCACCGACAGCGCGTAGCCGACCAGCAGCCCGGCGCCGAGCAGCAGCGCCACGCGCGGGTCGGCGAACCAGGCCGGGGCCACGCGGCCGGCCAGCCACAGCAGCAGGGTCGCCAGCAGGCAGCCCATGCCCAGCCGCCAGAAGCTCAGCGTGACGTCCGCCAGCCGCCGCTTGCGCCGCCGCTGCAGATCGAGGGTGACCAGGGCGAAGGCGCCGTAGCCGAGCAGCAGCAGCAGCGCCGCCAGCAGGCCGGCCGCGGCCGCCGCCGGCCAGGCCAGGGCGAGGCTCCAGAGCAGCAGCGCGGCGAACAGCGTGCGGTTGAGGTGGCGCGTCAGCCAGGCCGGGTACTCCGGCGTCATCTGGAACATCGGCACCACCTGGAAGGCGACGCCATTGACCAGGATGCCGATCCAGCCGAGCAGCCCCCAGCCGGCGTGCAGGTCGGTCAGGGCGCCGCGCCGCAGGGTGACGCCGCTCCAGCCGTGACCGGCCAGCAGCCACAGGCCGAGGGCGGTGGCGACCGCCAGCGACGCCACCGCCAGGGTCATGCCGCGCACCGCCGCGTGGCGCCGCGGCGCCCGCACCAGGCTGACGGTGGCGGCGACCAGCAGCAGGCCGAGCGCGGCCGCCAGCAGCGGCGCCGCCAGGCGCAGCAGCGCCGGCGCCGGCAGGACGAAACCGAGCGCCAGCGCCAGCGTCCCGGCGACCAGCAGGCCGTGCACCAGCGCGGCCACGACGCGCGGGCGCGCCACCGGCGACCCGGCCACCACCGGCAGCAGCTGCAGCAGGGCGCCGAACATCACCATCGCCAGCACGCCCAGGGTCAGCAGGTGGGTCAGCGCCAGCAGCCCGGGGCTCCAGCGCGAGGCCAGCAGCCCGGGGCCGGCCCAGAGCAGCAGCGCCGCCGCGGCCAGGCCGAACAGCGGCGCGGTCAGGAAGAAACGGAACGGGGCGCTGACCGGGGGCGCCTGCTCCAGCGCCAGGCCCGGGTAGCTCACCTCAGGCGTCCGCCGCCGCCGCGGCGGCGACCGGGTCGTCGGCGCGCCAGATCAGCACCTCGAACGGGGTCGCCGTCCCCGGACGGGTGCGCCAGGCGCAGCCGAGCTGCTCGAGCAGCGGGTAGAGCGGCAACGGCTCGCGCGAATGCAACACCCGCAGGTACTCACCGGGAGCGAGTTCGCTGGCGGCGGCCAGCGTGAGCTCGAGCGGTTCGCACGGCTCGAGGGTGGAGACGTCGAGGCGCCGTTCGGTCACCGTCAGTCCGGGGCCCCGAGTTCGCGGGCGAAGGCGTCGGCGCCGTCGCCCAGCGCCTGATCGGTCATCGGGTAGAGGATCTCCTCCTCCTTGAGGTTGTGCTGCTGCATCAGCACGTTCAGGGTCTCGGCGACCCCGAGCAGGGCGTCGGCGTCGCGTGCGGCCATGCCTGCGCGCAGCTCCTCGAACAGGCCGCGCATCTGCTCGTGCTCCATGCGCATGATCCGGGTCGGGCCCATGGCCATGCCGGTCAGGCGCTCGAACTCGGGAAACAGCCGGCCCTCCTCGATCTCGAAATGGCGCGCCATCCGTTCGAGGAAGGTCTCCAGTCCGCTGCCGGCCGTCTCCCAGTCATCTTCGCTGATCGCCGCCTCGAGGGCGACGAACAGGTCGTCGCACGCCTTGTGGTCGCCGCTCATGTAGGTGGTCACATCGCTCATGCTCTTGCTCCGCTGTTGACGTGAAGGCACTATCGCCCGCAAGTCGCGCTGCATCCTTGATAATGGTCAAGCGTGCCCAGCCTCCCTCGACCGACCACCGCCAGCGAGACGCCGATGCCCAGCGAAGACCTCAAGACCACCCTGCGCCGGATCCCGCTGTTCGTCGAGTTCGACGACGCCGAATTGGGCGACATCGCCAGCGGGACCCACCGCCAGCGGTTCAAGCGCGGCCAGATCCTGTTCCAGAAGGGCGATCCGGCGCTCGGCTTCCACTACCTCCTCGACGGCCAGGTGAAGCTGGCCCTGCTGGCGCCCGACGGCCAGGAGAAGGTGATCGAGCTGATCCAGCCCGGCATGACCTTCGGCGAGGCGGTGATGTTCATCGAGCGCCCCTACCCGTGCTACGCCGAGGCGCTGAGCGAAAGCCAGCTGCTGTTCGTGCCGCGCGCGCCGCTGCTCGGCGCGCTGCGCCACAACCCCGGCTTCGCCCTGAAGCTGCTCGCCGGGCTCAGCGTGCGCCTGCACGGCATGGTCCGGGAGATCGAGGCGCTGTCGACGCGCAACGCCACCCAGCGGGTGATCGGCTACCTGCTCGCCGACCACGACCCGGACAAACCCAGCGTGATCGACCTGCCGGCGAGCAAGGCGCTGATCGCCTCGCGCCTGAACCTGACCCCCGAGACCTTCTCCCGAGTCCTCCACGACCTGCAGCAGCGCGCGCTGATCGAGGTCGACGGCCGCACCATCCGGCTGCTCGATCGCGACGGTCTGCGCGGTCACGGCGAACCGGACTGAGCGCCGCTCAGGCTACCGCAGCAGCCGGTTGGCCTGTTCCAGATCGGCGACGTCGAGGCTGCCGACCGCCTGCTTGAGCGCCAGCGTGCTGACGATGTAGGCGTGGCGGGCGACGCTGTAGTCGCGCTGCGCCTGGAACAGGTCGCGCTGGGCGTCGAGGACGTCGACCACGGTGCGCGTACCGACCTCGAAACCGGCGTCGGTGGCGTCGAGCGCGCTCTGGTTCGAGACCACCGCCTGGCGCAACGCCTCGACCACGGCGATCGAGGCGATGACGCCGCGGTAGGCGTCGCGCGTCTGCTGCTCGACCCCGCGCCGCGCCTGCTCCAGCTGCTCGCTGGCCTGCACCAGGCGCGCCGCCGCCTCGCGCGTGCGCGACTGGACCAGGCCGCCGGTGTAGAGCGGCAGGTTGAGTTCGACCCCGACGCTGCCGGCATCGAGGTCGCTGCCGAACTCGCTGTTGGTGTGGCTGTCGGCGTAGGCGGCGACCAGATCGACGGTCGGATAGTTGCCGGCGCGGCGCACCTCGATCTCCTCGCGGGCGACGTCGATGCCGTAGCGGGCGGCGAGCAGCGCCAGGTTGTCCTTCTCGGCGGCGGCGACCCACTCTTCCATGCGCGCCGGCTGCGGCTCGGCCAGCGGCACGTCGTCGGCCAGGCCGGCCAGCTCCGGGTGGTAGTTGCCGGTCAGCACGCGCAGCGACTCGCGCGCGCTGTCGACGGCGTTGCGGCTGAGGATCTCGTCGGCAAGGACACGGTCGTAGCGCGCCTGCGCCTCGTGCACGTCGGTGATGGCGATCAGACCGACCTCGAAGCGCTGCTTGGTCTGTTCCAGCTGGCGCCCGATCGCCTCCTTGTCGGCCCGCACCGCGTCGAGGTCGGCGAGGGCGTTGAGCACGGCGAAGTAGGTCTGGGCGGTGCGCAGGATCAGGTTCTGCTCCTCGAAGGTGAAGCTCACCTCGGCCTGCTGGACCTGCTTCGACGCCTGCCCCTGGCGCAGCCAGGCGGCGCGATCGAACAGCGACTGCGCCAGGCTCAGGCCGAGCCGGCTGCTGGTGAAGTTGTCGGAACCGAGCCCATCCCGATTCTGGTAGTTCTGGGTGATGTCGCCGCCGAGCAGGATCTGCGGCAGCCGGGCGGCGCGCGCCTGCGGAATCGCCTCGCGGACCGCGTCGAGCTCGGCCGCCGCGGCGCGCAGCTGGCGGTCTTCGACCTGGGCCTGGCGGTAGATGTCGAGCAGGTCCTCGGGGGCCGCCTGCAGCGGGCCGGCCAGCAGGGCCAGCAGAGCGGCGGCGAGTGACAATGGGCGAATCATGGCGCGACGATTTCCTTGTGGCCTTGGTGCGGATGCGAACACCCGCTCTATTGTGACCCATCTGGGCGCCGTTGCCAGCCTCACCGGGTGGCGGCGCCACATCGCAGACAATTGACCTGGATCAGTTTCGGTGGCGCCACCGGGGGCAGCCGGTTGACGCCCGGGAGGACGACTGATTGAATACCTTACCAGGAAGCTAGGTTTTTATCCGCCACCGGAGCCACGCCATGCGACTTTCGACCAAGGGACGCTACGCCGTCACCGCGATGTTCGACCTGGCCCTGCACGAGCAGGAGGGGCCGGTCCCGCTGACCGAGATCTCGACCTGCCAGACCATCTCGCTCTCCTACCTCGAACAGCTGTTCGCCAAGCTGCGCAAGAAAAAACTGGTGGTCGGCGTGCGCGGGGTCGGCGGCGGCTACCGCCTCGGTCGCCCGGCGCGCGAGATCTCGATCGCCGACATCCTGCGCGCGGTCGACGAAAAGGTCGACGTCTCGCGCGCCGCCGAGGACGGCGACCCGGCCCAGGCGCTGTGGATCGAATTCAGCGAACAGCTCTACCGCTACCTCGACCGGCGCACCCTGGCCGACTGCATCAGCCGCCCCTACGCGCAGCGCATCTCCGCGCGCCAGGACGGCGAGCACCACCGCGTCAGCCTCTCCCGCCTCGACGCCGCCTGAACCCGGACCGCGCTTCCAGGCTCCGGGGCGCCCGGCTCAGACGCAGCCGGTCGGCTTCGGCAGGCCGCCGTACTTGGTGATCGGCTTCATCGGGCCGGTCATCCAGAGGTCGAACAGCGCCTTGGTGTCGGCGCCGATGTACTTGGCGAACTTGCGCACCGGCGGCACCGCGGCATAGCCGTCGTAGTACTCGCGCGCCTTGAGCACCTGCTCCCAGCGGTCGCCTTCGAGGTCCACGCCGTCGGCCGCGGCCATGGCCCGCGCCACCGCCTCGGTCCAGTCGTTCATGTCCTGCAGATAGCCGTCGCCGTCGCGGGCCGGCAGTGGGTCGGTGGTCATCGATCTCTCCTGAATGCGCGCCCGTCATGCGCTACTGCCCGCCAGTAGATGATGTCCGAGTAATTTAATCAACTATCCCGGATGGGGGGGTGCGCCGTCCCGACGCGCGGCCGGCTGTGGTATACACAGCGCTGTCCGGCCACCCGTCAGGAGTCGCGCATGAGGCCCGCCCCCGCTTTCCGCCTGCTGATCGCCCTGTGCGGCCTGCTGCTGCTCGGCGGCTGCGCCGGCCTCGAGGAGAACCGGCGCAACTCCGACTTCGGCCTGCAGACCCTCTCCTACGAAAACGCCATCCGCTGGGGCGAGTACAAGCTGGCGGCCAGCTACATCAAGCCCGGGACGCTGGCCGCACCGATCGACTTCGGCCGCTACGACGGCATCCAGATCACCGACTACCAGGTGCGCAACACCCGGCGCGAAGGCGAGGCGCGGATCACCCTGGAGCTGCGCATCAGCTACCTGCGCAAAGGCGAGGTGGCGGTGCGCCAGGTCGACCAGGAGCAGGTCTGGGAGTACGACGAGGGCAGCAAGCGCTGGTGGATCATCGGCGGCCTGCCGGAGTTCCGGTAACCGCGCGCCGGGGCTCCACCCGGCTCACTGCCAGCGCTCGGGCAGCACCTCGACGCTCGCGTTCCCGTCCCCGAGCCAGGCGCTGCCGCCGTCGACGGTGCAGTCCAGGCGCATGTGCCGCTGCACCAGGCCGGCGAGTCCATGCGACACCGCGGGGGGCAGGTTGACCACGGACAGGTTGGCCAGGCCGGCCACGGCGCTGCCGATCCGCGCCCACCACAGCTCGGCGGCGCGCCCGCCGTAGGCGAACACCAGCACCTGCCCGGCGCGGCCGCAGGCGCGGCGCAGGCGCCGCGCGTCCGGCAGCCCGACCTCGATCCACTGCGCCAGCGTGCCGTCGGGTGCGTGGCGCCAGAGGTCGGGTTCGTCGTCGCTCGACAGCCCGCGGGTGAACGCCAGCGCCGGATCGGCGTGCAGCGCAAAGGCGAGCAGCCGGACCATCATCCGTTCGTCGGTCTCCGACGGGTGGCGCGCCAGGGTCAGGGCGTGGCCGGCGTAGTAGTGGCGGTCGAGGTCGCTGACCTGCAACTCGGCCTTGAACACGGTCGCCTTCAGCGCCACGGCGGCGCGCTCAGGCCGGGCGGGCGCAGCCGCCGAACAGGCGGTCGACGGCGTGGCGCGGGGTGCGCCCCAGCTGCTGCATCAGCCGGAACGGCACCGGCGCCAGGCCGTGGCGGCGCTCGATCTCGGCCAGCAGATCCAGCCACAGCCGGGCGGTCATCTCGGCATCGGCCAGGGCGCGGTGGAAGACACCGTCGTGGGCGAGGCCGCGGTAGGCGACCAGGCTGCCCAGGCGGTGGTTCGGGGCGGCCGGGAACAGCCGCCGTGCCGCCAGCATCGAGCAGGCGAACTCGCCGCGGTAGTCAAGCCCGAGCGGCGCCAGCTCGGCGTCGAGAAAACGGCGGTCGAAAGCGGCGTTGTGGGCGACCAGGTGGTGGCCGGCGATGAAGTCGGCGAACGCCGCCATCACCTCGCCAGCCGGCGGGGCGGCGCGCAGCATGGCGTTGCTGATGCCGGTGTAGGACTCGATAAACCCGCTGATCCGGAAGCCGGGGTTGATCAGCTGCTGGAAGCGGTCGCGGACCTGCCCGCCCACGATGCGCACGGCGCCGATCTCGATTGCCCGGTCGCCCCGGGCAGGCGACAGGCCGCTGGTCTCGAAGTCGAGGACGACGACCGTGTCCGCGCGTCCTGTACTGGGCATCACCGCTCCGGGTCGAGGCGCCGCCCCGGGGCGGGGTCAGGCAGGATGAGAGTGATTATTCCACAGCCGCTGCCGCCCAGGGCCGGTCAGATGCGAACGACGTCGGGCCGCAGGCTGTAGAGGATGAACAGGATCTCCTCCTTTTCGCGCTGGCCGATGCCGTTCTTGTCCAGCGCCTGCATGGCGTCGTCGACCACGGCCATGAACTCGGCGTCGTTGATGTTCATGCCGGCGTGGGCCGCCCGCATCTCCTTGCCCTGGTAGATCGCCGGGCCGCCGGTGCCGGAGATGACGAAGGCGGCGGCCAGCGCCTTCAGCCGCGCGGCGTCGGTGGCGGCGAACCGGGCGGCGATGGTCGGATTGCGCAGGTGGTTGTCGACCAGGTCGCTGGTGATGCGGGTGATCCCGGTTTCTCCGCCCAGGCGATCGAACAGTGATGCGGACATGTCGCGGCTCCTGTTTGGGTCTGGCAACAGGTCCAGCGTAGGCCGCCCGGCCGGAACGGTCCATGCGGGCGGAAGGCGCGGTGCGGCGTGAGACCGGCGGCGACCCCCGCCAGGCCCTACTCCCGGTTCTGGTCGAAGATCTGGGCGAAGCGGTCGTGGTGGGTGCGGAACAGGTCGAGCAGGTCGGGGTCGAAATGGCCCGGTTCGGTCCGGCCGTCGCCGGCGAGCATGATGCGGCAGGTGGTGGCATGGTCGAAGGCGGGCTTGTAGCAGCGCTGGCTGCGCAGGGCGTCGTACTGGTCGACGATGTTCAGGATGCGCCCCTCCAGCGAGATCGCCGTCCCGGCCAGCCCGGCGGGATAGCCGCCGCCGTCCCAGCGCTCGTGGTGGTGCAGGGCGATGCGCTCGGCGCAGGCGAGCACCGGCGCGCTGCCGCCGCGCAGGATGCCGGCGCCGATCGCGGGGTGGGTGCGCATGGCGTCGACCTCCGCGCCGGTCAGCGGACCCGGCTTGAGCAGGATGTTGTCGGCGATGCCGATCTTGCCGATGTCGTGCATCGGGCTGGCGTAGAAGATCAGCTCGACCTGCTCGGGGTCGAGGTCGAGCAGGGTCGCCATCAGGCGCGCGTAGAGACTGATGCGGCGGATGTGCGCGGCGGTGTCCTGGTCCTTGTACTCCGCGGCCAGGGTCAGCCGGTAGATGGTGTCGATGTAGGCATCACGCAGCGCCCGGGTCTTGGCCGCCACCTGCTCGGCCAGGATGTCGTTGTGGTGGGCGAGGAAATCGTGGAAGGCCTTGACCTGCAGCAGGTTGCGCACCCGCACCGTCAGCTCGCTCTGGTCGACCGGCTTGGTCAGGAAGTCGTTGGCGCCGACCTCGAGGCCGCGGATGCGCGACGCCTGGTCCTCGAGCGCGGTCACCATGATCACCGGCAGCTGGCTGAAGCGCCGCTCCTGGCGCAGCCGGCGGCACACCTCGAAGCCGTCCATGCCGGGCATCATGATGTCGAGCAGGATCAGGTCGGGGGCGAACTCGGCGGCCTGGGCCAGCGCCTCGGCGCCGTTGCTCGCGCTGGCGATCCGGTAGCCCTGGCCGGAGAGGATCAGGGCCAGCAGCCGGACGTTGCGCGCCTCGTCGTCGACGACGAGGATGCGCCGCTCAGGCGTCGCGTCCATGGCCCGGCGGCAGCAGGCGCGCAATGACAGCCTGCAGCTCCTCGGTGTCGATCGGCTTGCTCAGGTAGTCGGTGAAGCCGGCGCCGAGCAGCCGCTCACGGTCGCCCGGCATGGCGAACGAGGTGACCGCCACCACCGGGACGGTGCGCGTCCGCGGCTGTTCGCGCAGCTGCTGCAGCAGGGTCAGGCCGTCGATGCCGGGCAGCTGGATGTCCATCAGGATCAGGTCCGGCAGCGCCCCCTCGAGCTGGCGCAGCCCCTCTTCGCCGTCGTTGGCGAGCAGGCTCTCGCAGCCCATGCTGTCGACGATCAGGCGGAACAGCTTGCGGTTCCTGGCGTTGTCCTCGACGATCAGGACGCGTGGTTTGTGCCCCATGTCAGGCCTCCTCGACAGCCGCCAGCGGCAGGGTGAAGTGGAAGGTGCTGCCGCGCCCGACCACGCTCTCGGCCCAGATCCGGCCGCCGTGACGCTCGACGATGTTGCGCGACAGCGCCAGGCCGAGCCCGGTCCCTTCGTACTGCTTGGTCAGTGACGGTTCGAGCTGCTCGAACGGCCGGAACAGCCGCGCCAGGTCTTCGTCCTTGATGCCGATGCCGCTGTCGACGACGCTGATGACCACGGCGCCGTGCGCGCCCGCCGTGGGATCGAGCGTCGCGCCCAGCGCGACGGTGCCGCCGTCGGTGGTGAACTTGAAGGCGTTGCCGAGCAGGTTGATCACCACCTGGCGGATGCGCTGGTAGTCGGCGCGAACCGTGGTCACCCCGGGGGCGCAGCTGGCGCTGAGCTGCATGCGGTGCCGGGTCGCCTTCTCACGGAACAGCAGCAGGCTCTTGTCGAGCAGGTCGCGCACCTCGAACTCGCTCGGCTCGAGGACCACCTTGCCGGCCTCGATCTTGGCCAGGTCGAGGATCTCGTTGATGATCCCGAGCAGGTGCCGGCCGCTGTCGAGGATGTCGCCGAGGTACTCCTTCTGGTCGGCCGACACCGGACCGGCCAGCTCCTGGCCGAGCGCCTGGGAGAAGCCGATGATCGAGTTCAGCGGCGTGCGCAGCTCGTGTGACATGTTGGCGAGAAAGCTGGATTTGGCCTTGCTCGCCGCCTCGGCCGCCAGCTTCGCCTCCTCCAGGTCGTGGGTGCGCGCGGCGACCTTGGCCTCGAGGTCCTGGGCGTATTCGCGCAACTTGCCCTCGGAGGCGACGATCTGCTGCAGCTGGCTGTCGAGCTGGAGCGAGGCGCGGCGGACGATGCCGAACAGCACCAGGTAGAGGAAGGCGAAACCGCCGGTCGAGACCAGCCAGACGAAGGCCCGCTGGGCGGCGATGTCCGCCTCCAGCGGATCCAGGTTCTGGTAGATCTCGAACACGTTGGCGATCTCGCCGTCGGCGCCGAAACGGATCGGGACATAGAGTTCGAGCAGCTTGCGGTAGGGCCGCTCGAAGGCCTGCTCGGCCTTCTCCAGGGTGCTGATCTCGGACGGGGTCGCGCCGGCGAACGCCTGCTCGAGCTCGTGGTTGTCGCTGAAGGTCTGGCCCACCAGGCGGCGGTCGTCGGACCAGATCACCTGGCGGTCGCGGCTCCAGATCTTGACCCGCACCACGTGCGGTCCGAACGTCAGGTGGTTGACCTTGCGGCTGAAGGCGTCGTAATCGGCGATCTTGGGCGTGGCCAGTTCGGCGCGCGTGAACTCGCTGCGCGACTCCGACAGGACGATGTTGGCGGTCAGCGCCTTGGCGCCGTCGAGGGCGTGGGTGTAGAAGGCGTGGGTGATGGTCCAGCCGAGCAGCAAGTTGACCGCAATCATCACGACCAGCGCCAGCAGGGAGAACCGTTGCAGCAGGGAGAGGCGTGTCATGTCCTTGTGACCCGTCGGTGACTCCGTGTTCGAACCGTGGCGGGCGCCCCGGCGCCCCATCCCGGAATGGGCTTCGCGACGCCCCGCCCGGACGCGCATCACAATCAGGGAGCACAGCGGAACTGTCAAGGTCGGCGCGGCGGCCCGCACGCCGCCGCCGCTGCGTGCGCCTCCGGCAGCCGGGTTCAGTGGGCGTCGTCACCGTCCATGCGCAGCAGGCGCATGGCCACCGCGAACACCAGGATCACCAGCGCCAGCAGCCCGAGTTCGGCCAGTGCCGCCAGAAACGCGGGATCGGTGATGTCGACGTGGGTGGCACTCTCGGCGGTGATGATGAGCATGCGCCGGATCGCCGCGATCACGCCGACGATCAGGAACGGCTCGACCTCGAGCCGCAGTTTGCGCGCGACCCGGCTGACGGTGTAGATGATTTCCGCCAGCATCAGCACCAGCAGGGCGCGGTCGAGCAAGTGCAGCAAACCGCGCAGGTAGTCCCCGTCGGCGAGTCGCAGCGCCATCTCGTAGAGGCCGAACAGCAGCAGGCCGACGGCGGCGAACAGCAGCACGAAGGCGGTGGCGACGTAGATGTAGAGCTCGGCCTGCTCCAGGCGCTTGCTCCAGTTGTGCAGCTGCCTGGACTCGGTCGGCGGGTTCATGGTGCCCCCCCGGTTGCGCCGGTGACTGCGGTCCTGGCCTGCCGCGGCTCGCTGCGACTCAATGGTAGCCCGCGCCCGGGCGCACCTTGCCGCGGAAGGTCCAGTAGACGTAGACGGTGTAGCCCAGGATCAGCGGCAGCAGGAACAGCGTCCCGACCAGCAGGAAGGCCTGGGCATCGGGCGCCGCGGCGGCGTCGCGGAAGGTCAGCGCATAGGGCACCAGGTAGGGGTAGAGCCCGTACAGCAGGCCGCCGTAGCCGAGCAGGAACAGGCTGACCGACCACAGGTAGGGGGCGAAGGTCGCCCCGCGCCGCAGGCTCCGGAACAGGCCGGCGAAGGCGACCGCGACCAGCAGTGGCACCGGCACCAGCGGCAGCAGGCGGGACCAGTCGGGCTGCGGCCAGCTCAGGCCCCAGCGCGCCGCGACGGCGTTGTCGATGAGCAGCATCCACAGGCCGACCAGCACCATCATCGCCAGCGTCACCAGCGCCGGCAGGTAGGCGGCGCGGCGCGCCCAGGCGAGCAGGTCGCCCTCGGTCTTGATCACCAGCCAGGTGGCACCGAGCAGGGCGTAGCCCCAGACCAGGGCGCAGCCGACGACAAAGCTGAACGGCGTCAACCAGTCGAACATGCCGCCGGCGAAGCGGCCGTCGACCACCTCGACCCCCTTGACCAGGGCGCCGAGGACCAGCCCCTGGGCGAACGCCGCCACCACCGAGCCCCAGTGGAACGCCTGATCCCAGAAACGGCGCCCCGAGCCGTGGGCGCGGCCGCGCAACTCGAACGACACGCCACGGAAGATCAGCGCCGTGAGCATGAAGCCGATGGGCATGTAGAGCGCCGGCAGCATGGCCGCGTAGGCGGCCGGGAAGGCGGCGAACAGGCCGCCGCCGCCGAGCACCAGCCAGGTCTGGTTGCCGTCCCAGACCGGCACCACCGAGCCCATCATCAGGTCGCGGTCGGCGTCGGTCGGGGCGAACGGGAAGAGGATGCCGACGCCGAGGTCGAAGCCGTCCAGCAACACGTAGAGGAACACCGCCAGGGCCAGGATCGCGGCCCAGATCAGCGGCAGGTCGAGCGCCGTCATGCCCGCCCCCCGGGCTCGACGACCGGCTCGCCGGCCGCCGCTCCGGGGTCGTCGCCGGGCCCGCGCCGGGCGATGCCGAGCAGGAAGTGGATGCCGGCACCGAAGATCACCGCATAGACCGTCACGTAGATCATCAGCGACATGGCGACCGCGTCGCCGGTGACCGGCGAGGCCGCGTCGGCGGTGCGCAGCAGGCCGTAGACCACGTACGGCTGGCGCCCGATCTCGGCGGTGAACCAGCCGGCCAGCAGGGCGACGAACCCGGCCGGCGCCGCCCAGGTCGTCAGCCGCAGGAAGCGCCGGCTGGTGGTCAGCCGGCCGCGCCACAGCAGCCAGCTGCCGTACCCGCCCAGGGCGATCATCAGCAGCCCCAGGCCGACCATGACGCGGAAGCTCCAGAACACCGGGGCCACTGGCGGCCGCTGGTCCGCCGGCCACGATTTCAGCCCGCGGATGGCGCCGTCGAACGTGCCGGTGACCACCAGGCTGCCGACCTTCGGCACGGCCAGTTCCCAGCGGTTGGCCTCGAGCTCGGCGTCCGGCAGGCCGAACAGGACCAGCGGCGCGTCGCGCGCGTAGGACTCCCAGTGGCCCTCCATCGCCGCCAGCTTGGCCGGCTGGTAGCGGTGGACGTTGACGCCGTGCTCGTGGCCGACCAGCGCCTGCAGCGTCGCCACCACGGCAATGAACGGCAGGGCGACGGCGAGCATGGTCCGTGCCGCCTGATAGTGTTGGCCGCGACCGAGGTGCCAGGCGGCGACCGCGGCCACCACCAGCGCCGTGCTCAGGTAGCAGGCGAGCACCATGTGGGTGAAGCGGTAGGGCAGCGACGGGTTGAAGATCACCGCCAGCCAGTCGGTGGCGTAGAAGACGCCGTCGCGCAGCTCGAAGCCGGCCGGGGTCTGCATCCAGCTGTTGGCGGCGAGGATCCAGAAGGCGGAAAAGAGGGTGCCGACGGCGACGATCACGGTCGCGACCAGGTGCATCCCGGGGCCGACCCGGTCGCGCCCGAACAGCATGATGCCGAGGAACGACGCCTCGAGAAAGAACGCCATCAGCACCTCGTAGCCGAGCAGCGGCCCGAGGACGTTGCCGGTGGCCGCCGAAAAGCCGCTCCAGTTGGTGCCGAGCTGGTAGCTCAAGACCACCCCGGAGACCACCCCCATGCCGAACGAGATGGCGAACAGCTTGAGCCAGAAGTCGTACAGCTCGCGGTAGCGCGCGCGCCGGGTCCTGAGCCACGCCACCTCGAGCGCCACCAGGTAACCGGCCAGGCCGATGGTGAAGGCGGGGAAGAGGATGTGGAACGAGATGGTGAACGCGAACTGGATGCGCGCCAGCAGCAGCATGTCGAGGCCATCGACCATCGCCGTCAGCGCCGCCGGCCGACGGCAACCGGAGCCGGTCCCGACCGGGCGCTCACGTCGGACCCTTCATCGATTGCCGCGATCCAGGTTCATGGCACTCAATGTAGACCCCGGGGGCGGCGCTGTCCTTCGGGTCCGGCGCCGGGAATCCTGCGTCACGGCCGCGTCCGGCGAGGTCCAGTGCCGGCTGTCGCCTGACAACAACAATCACCATCGGCTGGAATTTCAGCAGGTTACTGCTTTTGCTGCCGGCGGCTGTTGCCGCAAGGCGACAGTTGTCGCCGCCAGGATCCGGGTCCGTATCACCAACGGACTGTAATTGATGGCTTTTTCTTTTTTGGCACGGCCTGTGCTGCGAGCCGGGTGATGCAGCAGGGCCGATTCGTGCCGGTGTGCTTGTGAGTCATACGGCCCCCCCTCCCCGGTCACGCCCTGACCCCACGGTCAGACGTGCGGCACGGATCGGCCCTGCAGGAGCAGCCAACCCTCGTCCACAAGGAGAACGACCATGTCCAGCAAGCGCTACGACCAGAGCAGACCGACCGCGCTGCCGCTGGCACTGATCCTGACCGCCGGCCTCGCCGGCAGCCCGGTCATGGCCGCGCAGCACCCGGTCACCACGGCGGCGCCCCAGGCCGGCGCCGCCGAGCAGATGACCTACAGTGACGAGCAGCTCGAGGCCCGCCTGACCACGGCCTACAAGCTCAATCGCCACCTCTACCGCTACCCCCTCACGGTCGAGGTCAGCGACGGCATCGCCCAGGTCTCGGGCCAGGTCGACAACACCGTCGAGCACGACCTGGCGATCGAGATCGCCAACGGCGTCGACGGGATTACGCGGATCGACGACCGCATCCGCGTCTCGCCCGACCTGGTCCAGGACAGCCAGAAACCGGTGGACGAGGTGTCGCCGGGCTTCGCCCGCAAGGTCAGCGACGCCACCACCACCGCCTCGGTGAAGATGCGCCTGCTCTGGAACCGGCACACCGACGGCCTCGACATCAAGGTCGCCACCCAGAACGGCAAGGTGACGCTCGACGGCGAGGTCGACAGCGCGGTGACCCGCGACCTGGCCGGCGAGATCGCCGCCAACACCCACGACGTGCGCGAAGTGGACAACCGGCTGCGCCTGCGCGACGCGACGGCGCAGCAGCCGACGGTCGGCGACAAGGTCGGCCGCGCCGTCGACAAGGCCGGCGAGACGATCTCCGACACCCTGATCACCACCAAGGTCTACGCCAGCCTCGACAACAGCGACGAGGTCGAGAGCACCGGGATCAAGGTCAGCACCACCCATGGCGTGGTGACCCTCGACGGCAGCGTCGGTACCGAAGCCGAGCGCCTGCGCGCGCCGGAGATCACCGCCGACGTGGCCGGTGTGCACGAGATCGACAACCGGCTCCGGGTCGACCCGCGCCTGACCCAGCAGGATCCGGACGCGTCCAGGTACTGAACCCCTCCGGCTGCCCTCCCAGCAGCCGACCACCCTGCGGCCGCCGCTGGCCTCACCACCACCGGCGGCCGTTTTTTTTGGTTCTTCGCACATCTGCGAGGAGATTCCTGGAACTGCCTCTTCTACCGTATGGCTTACCGAGCATCGCAGCCGGCCAGGGTTTCACAGCGCGCAGGGCGAAACCGGTTGGCGCTGTCGCCGGACAAGGATTTCGCCCGTTGGGCGAGTTACCTTTCTTTTCTCGCCAAAAGAAAGGTGACCCAAAGAAAGGGCGCCCGATGACTTGCCCCTGCGGGGTGCCCTGCGCGTCTCGCCGAAGCGGGGCTCGCCAAACGGGGCCTCCTGCCCCGTTGGCTCGTGCGCGCATCCCTGCGCGCACCCTGCGGGCTGATCCCGCTTCGGCTGCGATGCTCGGCGGCGTCAACGGGATCTCGGAAGGTGGCTCCGCACGGTTCCCCGGACTTGAGTGAAGAACCTTTTTTTGGGCCGCACCGACGGCCGCGTCAATGGCCCGGTGCGCTGTTGTCGACCCGGAACAGCTCCGGGTCGAGCCGGTGTTTCTTCAGCAGCTTGTAGAATTCGGTGCGGTTGCGCTCGGCGATCCGCGCCGCCTGCGAGACGTTCCCGTCGGTGATCTGCAGCAGGCGCACCAGGTAGTCGCGCTCGAAGCCGTCGCGCGCCATGGCCAGCGACTCCAGCCGTTCGCTCCGGTGGCGCAGCGCCTTGTCGACCTGGCTGGCCGGGATCACCCGCCCCGGGGTCAGCAGGACGGTCTGCTCGACGACGTTCATCAGCTGGCGGACGTTGCCCGGCCACGGCGCCGCGACCAGCCGCTCCAGCGCCTCCGGGGAGAAGGTACGCTGCGGCTTGCCGCTGCGCGCCGCGGCCTGTTCCAGGCCGTGGTTGGCGAGCAGCGGGATGTCCGCCTTGCGCTCGCGCAGCGGCGGCAGCTCGAGCTGGACCACGTTCAGGCGGTAGTAGAGATCCTCGCGGAAGCGCCCTTCCGCCAGCGCCTGCTCGAGGTCGTTGTGGGTCGCCGAGATCACCCGCACGTCGACCGGCAGCGACCGGTTCGACCCGACCGGCCGCACCTCGCGCTCCTGCAGCGCGCGCAGCAGCTTGGCCTGGAACAGCAGCGGCATGTCGCCGATCTCGTCCAGGAACAGGGTGCCGCCGTCGGCCTCCTGCATCAGCCCGACCCGGTCGCGGGTGGCGCCGGTGAAGGCGCCGCGGACATGGCCGAACAGCTCCGATTCCAGCAGCTGCTCGGGGATGGCGCTGCAGTTGACGCCGACGAACGGGCCCTCGCGCCGCGGGCTGGCGCGGTGCATGGCGCGCGCCAGCAGCTCCTTGCCGGTGCCACTCTCGCTCTGGATCAGCACGCTGACGTCGCTCATGGCGGCGCGGCGTGCCTCGCCCAGCACCTCCTGCATGCGGCTGCTGCGGCAGACGATGCCGGAATCCCAGTCGTCGGCGGCGGCCTCGCCGTCGGCGCTGTCGTCGCCGTGCATGACCTTGAGCGCGCGGGCGACGACGTCGAGCAGGTCGCTGCTCTCGAACGGCTTGGTCAGGTAGGCGAACACCCCCTGCTGGGTCGCGTCGACCGCGTCGGGGATGGTGCCGTGGGCGGTCAGGATGATCACCGGCAGCGACGGGTTGCTCTCGTGCAGCTTGTGGAACAGCTGCATGCCGTCCATGCCGCCCATGCGCAGGTCGCTGACCACCACGTCGGGGCGCAGCACGGTCACCGCCTGCAACGCCTCCTCGGCGCTGCTCGCCGTGTTCACCGCGTAGCCGGCCCCGCCCAGGCGCATGTTCAGCAGCCGCAGCAGATCCGCGTCGTCGTCGACGATCAGTACCGAGGGGCTGGATCTGCTCATTGCGCCGGCGCTCCTGCGGGCGGCGTGCTGGCGTCGCCCTGTTCGAGTTGCTGTTCGATGCTGCGGATCTCCTGCAACTGCCGCTCGAGGGTGGCGTTGCGCGCCTGCAACGCCTCGACCTGCTTGCGCCACTTCAACTCGCCCGGCTGCCAGTCGGCCAGCAGCCACGCCGCCAGCGCAGTGACGGCCGGCGCGGCCGGCATGCTGCCGTCGGCGACCGGTGTGAGCAACTCACGGGCACGCGCGACATCGCCGGACCGGGCACTGCCGCTGGCGACCAGCGCCAGGCCCAGCCGCAGGCGGCTGACCGGCACGTCATGGCGCTGCTGCTGGCGTTCGGCGACCCGGCGCTGCGCCACCACCTCGGCCGGCGGCAGTGACTTCAGCCGCAGGGCGTAACGCAGCACCTGCGCCACCTCCGTCCCGCCCCGATCGTCGACCGGTGCCACGGCGTCCACCGCGGGCGACAGCGACGACATGGGCATCGCCTGGCAGCCGGCCAGCACGGCGGCGGTGACCAGGGGCAGCAGGTGGGCGCGACGTGGCACGGGTTCAGTCTCCGACCACGGCGAGCGGCAGCTCGAGCCGGAAACAGGCGCCGCGGCCGGACGGGTTGGGGATTGCCAGCAGGTCGCCGTGGTGCAGGCGGGCGAAGTGGCGGGCGATGGCCAGGCCGAGCCCGGTGCCCTTGACGTGGCCGGCCGCCTTGGCGTGCCCCTGGACGAAGGGTTCGAAAATCGCCTCGCGCTCGTGGCCGGGAACCCCGGGGCCGGCGTCGAGGATCTCGAGCACCGCCCGCTCGGCCTCGTGCCGGACCACGATCCGGACCTCCGCCCCCGGCGGCGAGAACTTGATCGCGTTGGAGAGCAGGTTGTCGATCACGGTGCGCAGCTTTTCCCGGTCGCCCGGCACCTCGATCGTGGCCCGTTCGCGCGCCAGGGCGATGCGCTGCCGGCGCAGGGTCATCCGGTGCCCTTCCAGCACCTCGTCGACCAAGGCATCGAGGGCGATGGCATGCTGCCGGTCGAGCTGCACCGGGGCCTGCAGCCTATTGTAGTCAAGCAGGTTTTCGATCAACCGCTGCAGCCGGCGGCCGTTGTCGAGCAGCACCTCGACGATCTCGCGCTGGCCCTCGGTCAGCGGCCCGGAGGTGCCGTCGCGCAGCAGCGAGGCGCCTTCACGCAGGCTGGTCAGCGGGGTCTTGAGTTCGTGCGATATCTGGCGCAGGAAGGCACTCTTCTGCTCCTCCAGCGCCTCCAGGCGCTGGCGCGTCCACTCCAGCGTCTGGCCCAGGCTCTCGAGGTCGTCGGGGCCGCGCACCACGATCGGGTTCGAGAACTCGCCGCGGCCAAGTCCACGGATGGCCCGATCGAGCTGGCGCAGCGGCCGGATGATCAGTACCACGCAGCCGGCGCCGACCGCCAGCACCGCCGGCAGCAGCGCGGCCAGCTGCCAGAAGAGCATCCGGTCGGCCAGGGCGGCCGACTCCCGCAACCGGTCGGTGCTGGCGCTGACCAGCTCCTGGCCCAGGGCGCGCAGTTCGTGCGCCTGGCGGCGCAGCTCGGCAAAGCCGTCGATCACCCGCCCGCTCTGCGTGCCGCGGTCGTCCTCGCTGCCGGTAAGTTCGAGAAAGGCGGCGTTCAACTGGCCCAGCTCCCGGGCGAAGGTCTCGATCCTGGCGACGTTCGCCGCGTCGTCGCTGAAGACACGCAGCGTGACCAGCATCTGGCCGATTTCACCGTAGCGGTCCTGGTAGAGCTTGAGGAAAGCGGCATCGCCGATGACGTGGTACTGGCGGGCGAACCGCTCCAGCGAGGTGACCTGGTCGACCAGCTTCTGGCTGGAGCGCATGTACTGGGCGGCGATGACGACCGCTTCGCGCCCGTGCTCGGTGGCCCGGTCGAGGTAGATCACCGCCGTGGTCAGGGCGATCGCCAACGGCAGTGCCGTCAGCGTGAAGCCGGTGAGGAGCAGTTGCAGCAGTGTGCGCGGGCGCAGGGTCATTGGGTCGGGTCGGTGGTCGGCGGTCCAGCCGCGAGGGGGTGGCTCGCGCCCGCCGCCGGGCGGCGTTCAGGTCAGCGGTCGGGAGCGGCCCGCGCCGCCGGGGCCGGGACGGCCCCGTGCGGCCGGGCACGACGCAGGCCACTCACAGGCGGCCGAGGTCGGTGATCGCATCGATCACCAGGCCGGTGCCGACCGCGATCATCAGGATGTCGGAGGCGACGCGGACGAACTTGTAGCCCGGCGGCGGCACGCCGATCTCGACCGACAGCCGGGGCGACAGGTCGTAATAGATCACGTCGCGCGGCAGCACCTGGCCGAGCTGCCACTTTTTCGCCTGGCCCGGCGGCATGCAGCCATTGTTCTTCTTGGCCAGCCCCGGCGGGCAGTTGCCGCCGCGGGTCTCACTCACGAAGTAGTCGCGTACGACCCCACGCTCGCGGTCGCCGAAATGGCTGCCGATCGAGATCTTGACCCGGGCCTCGCCCTTGTCGGGCCCCTTGTCCTTGCCGCCCTTGCCGGCCCAGCCGGGCTTTTCAGCCAGCGCCGGTCCGGCGGCCAGCAGGGCCGCCAGCAGCAGGGTGGCTCGGCGGGAATGGTTTGACTTGTTCATCGCGATTCTCCACTGATGGTACGGGGTGGGCGGAGCCTGCATGGGCTCATGCAGCATCCGTTCCAGTCCATTGTATGCCAGTCCCAACCGGGCGTTTCCCAGATCGCAACTGCCCCCGACGCCGGTCGCACGGCCGGATCCTGTCGTTCTATGGCGACACCTTCGCCCCCTCAGTCGGTGGCCGCCGCCAGGGCCGCGCGGGTCGATGCGATGGCCGCGGCGATCTCCGGCGGGCTGCCCAGCGCCGTGGCGCGGGCCAGGCTGGCGCGCGCCGCGACCAGGTCGCCGGCGTCGATCTGGGCCATGGCCAAGTTGTTCCAGGCGGCCGCGTCCCCCGGTTCGTGGGTGAGATAACGCCGGTAGAGGGCCGCCGCCGCGGCCGGCTGGTCTTGTTGGTAACGGACGTTGCCGAGCCCGAACAGCGCCTGGGTGTGGTCGGGCCAGCGCGCCAGCGACGCCTGGTAGGCGGCCGCCGCGGCCGTCAGCCGGCCGGCGCTCTCCAGCCCGGCGGCCGCGGCCAGCCAGCGCGCCGGCCGGGCCTGGGTGGGCGGCGCCTGCGGCCGGGCGATGACCACCCCCCAGAGGCCGGCGCGCTGCCACGCGGCGGCGAACCGGGACGCCGCCAGCGCCCGGCGCCGCTCGGTCCCGGAGCGCAGGATGACCCGGTCGGCGGCGACGTCGAGACCGACCACCACGGCGTAGTGCCATACCGGCAGCAGGTCGATGCCGAGGTTGAGCAGCACCAGCACCGGGTGGCCTGCGCGCAGCGCATCGTCGATGGCCGCCAGCTCGCCGTCGATCCGGTAGGCGAGCCGGTCGTGGCGCCGGCTGGCGGCGACCAGTTCGTCCTGCAGCGACCCCTGCCGCCCCGGCAGGTAGACCTGGGGCACCAGGGCGTCGGCATCGGTCGCGACCCCGCTGGCCACCAGCACGGTGGCCAGGGCTGCCGGGCCGCACTGGTAGGCGCGCTGCGGGAAGAACGGCGTCGCCTCGAGTTCGACGCCGCCCGCGGCCGTGCCGGGCAGTTCGGTCACCAGCACCGGGCCGCGGGCGGCACAGCCGCCGAGCAGCAGCGCGAGCAGCAGCAGGGCCGGGCGCAGGCCGGTCGGTACGCTCACGCTCAGGGCGAGGTGAAGATGTTGGTGACGCCGACCAGCTCCAGGATCAGCAGCACGACAAAGACGATGCCGACCACCTCGAGCACGCCGGCGCCCGCCGGCAGTTCGTCGATCTCGGTGGCCAGTCGGGCCAGCTCCTCCTCGCTCAGCGCCGCGACCCGGGCCTGGGCCTGTTCGGGGGCGACGCCGTAGCGGGCCAGCTCGCGCGCGACCTCTTCGCGGTCGAGGAACGCGGCCACCTGTTCGGCCCGGTTCGCCTGCTGCGACGCAGCCAACGCCCGTTCGGTGCCGACCAGGGCCGCGGAGGTGGTGACGGGATAGCTGGCGCCGACCAGGCTGAGGCTCATCAGCGCCGCGGCGAGTCGAGTTCTGGGTCCGGTCTTCATGCTTGGACTCCTTCTGTTGCTGGGTTCTTCGGGGCAGGCCGGTGACATGCTGGCGCCGGTTGGCGTGGCGGTCATCTGCCTGCCGAGCGCAGCCTGCGAACGGTCGTCGTGCCTGGCGGCCGGCGATCGCGGACAACCCGCGCATGACCAGGGAAGATGCAATTGACGGGCCAGCGACCGACGCCTGCATGCGGTTGTAAGTGACTGATTGTCGGTGCCACATGCTTCCAGCCAACGGGACGAGCGACAGCCTGAACCGGGCCGCGCAGCGCCGATTCGGTCGGTATGTCGCCGGGTAGCGACAGGTTCAAAGACAACCGACTCAGCCCTTTACCGTCATGGCCGACCAGATATGTCGCCCGGAGGTGACAGTCAGATGCGCTTCGCCGCGATCCTGTCGGGTATTGCAGACAGGCCTGATGCCTGGGCAGGGAGGCCGTCACCGCGGGATGGGGCCGCAGCAAAGAGCCGCTTGCCCGCCATGGCCATGCCGCTGCGCGGGAACGACCGCATCGTGGTCCGGGTCCCGGCCGCAGATCGCCCGCAGCGTCGGCCCGGGCGGTGTCCGCTTCGGCGCCCCCGGCCACGGCGCGGGGCACGGCCGCCAGCTCCCGCGGCACACTGCCATCCACCCGCCCCGCCCCCGGTCCTTCGGGGTACGCAGCACGTAGCCGCGCTGGGGTGCCCCCGCAGCAACGATGCGACGTTGGATTTCAGCGTCATGGCGGTCAGAATGGCCTGCGGTCCCGATCTTCCGTGGCCGCGCACCCGGACACTGAACGCCATGGCGACCTGATGGACAACGACACCACCCAGCAGCGCGGGCGGCGGATCAAGAGCTCGATCCTGATCACCTTTTCCGCCGTCGTGCTGTTCGTGGTCGGCGCCTTCCTGGTCACCGTCTACTATATCGAGCGCCACGCCCGCGAGACCGACCTGAGCGAAAGCGCGGAGGCGGTCAAGAACCTGCTGAGGCAGAAGCTCGAACAGGAGGCCATGGCCATGCACGCGGTGGTCATGGCCCTGGCCAGCAACCGGGAGACGGAGGCAGCGCTGGTGGCGCGTGACCGGGCCGCCCTGCTGCGCGTGATGGAGCCGCTGTACCGGTCGCTGCGCACCATGCACCAGGTCACGCACCTCTATTTCACCGACCCCCGCCTGATCAACCTGGTCCGCCTGCACGAGCCGGAACAGCATGGCGATACCATCAACCGTTTCACCACCCTGCGCGCCCGCGACCGTGGCGAGACCGTCACCGGCCTCGAACTCGGCCCGCTCGGGACGCTGACCCTGCGCATGGTCACGCCCTGGTTCCGCGGCACGGAGGTCCTCGGCTACGTCGAACTCGGTCAGGAGATCGAGCAGCTGCTGCGCGACATCCGCGCCACCCTGGGCGTGGAGCTGCTGGCCTATGTCAGCAAGCGGTTCATGGCCCGCGAACAGTGGGAACACGGGCAGCGCCTGCATCAGCGTGTCGGCAACTGGGACGCCTCGGCCACGCATGTCCTGGTCGCCCGGACCCCGGTGGCCACCGGGCCCAACCTGGAGCCGCATATCGCGACCATCCTGGCGGGTGCCGATGGCCTCCAGGTGCGCACCGGTGGGCACAGCCTCTACCTGGCCGGCGTGCCGCTGACCAATGCCGCCGGCGACGAGATCGGCCGCCTGGTGGCGGTGCGCGACGTCACCCGGCTCGACTCCGCCGTCCAGCGCTCCCTCTGGCTGGCCACCCTGGTCAGCGGTGTGGCCGGGCTGGTGGTCTTTGCCTTCTTCCGCCGCGCCCTGCTCCGCGTCGAGCGCGACTACGCCCACCAGCACGAGCTCGAGCGGCAGCTGCTGCGCATGAGCAGCGAGCACCAGCGCATGGTCCAGGTGGAGAAGCTGTCGGCCATCGGCACCATGATCGGCGAGATCGCCCACCAGCTGAACAACCCGCTGGTCGGCGTGGTGAACATGGCCCAGCTGGCCGAGCGGGCGGTCGACGACCCGCCGCGGCTGCGCCGGCTGCTGGCCGAGATCCGCCATGCCGGCCAGGACTGCAGCGCCTTCGTCTCGCGCATGCTCGGCTTCACCAAGGTGTCGCGCTTCCAGCGCCAGGAGACCGACGTCATCGCCCTGGTCAACGAGGCGGTCGCGCTGTTTCGCCAGAGCGGCGGGCGCCGGGTGGAGGTCGCGCTGACGCTGCCCGGGCAGGCCAGCTTCGAGGTCGACCCGGTGCTGCTGCGCCACGCCCTGTTCAACCTGTTGGCCAATGCCGGCCAGGCGCTGGATGGCCAGGGCCGGGTGTGGCTTGCGCTGGCGCCGCAGCCCTCCGCCCTGGACGCCGCGCCGGGTTGGCTGTTCACGGTCGAGGACGACGGACCGGGGCTCACGCCCCAGGTCCAGCAGCACCTGTTCGAGCCCTTTTTCACCACCCGGGCCGAGGGCACCGGCCTGGGGCTGCCGGTGGTGCTCCACGTCGCCCTGGCCCATGGCGGCTGGGTCGAGGCGGCCAACCGCAGCGAAGGCGGGGCGCGCTTCACCCTGTGGGTGCCCGACAAAGAGGAGGCGCATGGCGTTGCCGACTAGGATCCTGATCGTCGACGACGATCGCTATACCCGCGGCCTGCTGCAGGAGCTGCTGCAGGCGCGCCCCGCCGAACTCGACCTGGCCCAGGACGCCGCCGAGGCGCGCCTGCGCTTCGCCGCCGGGGACTACAACCTGGTGCTGATGGACCAGCGCCTGCCCGACGGCAACGGCCTCGACCTGCTGCGCGAGATGCGCGGCCGCCACCCACGCCTGGTCGCCATCCTGATGACCGGCTACGCCGACGTGCGCGACGCCATGGCCTCGGTGCGCGAGGGGCTGTTCGACTACCTGACCAAGCCGTTCGAGGATCTCGAGGCGCTGGAACGGGTGATCGACAAGGCGCTGGAACTCGACCGCGCCTACCGCGAGATCACCAGCCTGCGCGCCTCGCTGGCCGCCGGCGGAGCGGCGCCGATGCTGATCGGCCGGTCGCCGGCCATGCAGCGGCTGCTCGGGCAGATCCAGCAGGTGGCCCACCTCGACGCCACCGTGGTGCTCGAGGGCGAAAGCGGCACCGGCAAGGACCTGGTCGCCAAGGCGCTGCATATGCAGAGTCCGCGCGCCCAGGGCCGGTTCATCGACGTCAACTGCGGCGCCCTGCCGGAGAACCTGCTCGAGAGCCTGCTCTTCGGCCACGAAAAGGGCGCCTTCACCGGGGCGGTGCAGGCCAAGGCCGGCTACTTCGAGACCGTCGACGGCGGCACCATCTTTCTCGACGAAATCGCCGACATGAGTCCCAAGCTGCAGTCCAGCCTGCTGCGCGTGCTCCAGGACGGCAGCTTCACCCGGATCGGCAGCAACCAGCCGCGCAGCAGCGACTTCCGCCTGGTCTGCGCCACCAACCGCCCGCTGGCGGCCGAGGTCGAGGCCGGGCGCTTCCGCGACGACCTCTACTACCGGATCAACGTCATCGCGCTGCGCATGCCGCCGCTGCGCGAGCGCGCCGGCGACATCGTCCGGCTGGCGACCCACTTCCTCGACCACTTCAGCGCCAAGTTCGGTAAGCAGGTCGGACCGCTGTCGCCGGCGGCGTTCCGCATCCTCGAGAGCAGCGGCTGGCCGGGCAATGTGCGCCAGCTGAAACACGCCATGGAACGGCTGGTGGCGCTGCATCCGGGCGGGCCGGTCGATGCCACCCAACTCAAGGGATCCCTGGGCGACACGGTGACCGTAGCCGAGTCGCCCGCCCCGACCGCCGGCGTCCTGCCCTACGACGAGGCGCGGGCGGCGTTCGAACAGCAGTACATGACCCGCCTGCTCGACGCCGCGGGCGGCAATGTCTCGGAGGCCGCGCGCCTCTCTTCGATCCCCCGGCAGAACCTCTACGTGCGCATGCGGCGCTGGGGTATCGTCACGAAATAGCGACGCCTGTCACGTTCGAGTGACAGATTGCCTGGCGCCAGCGCCCCCCTCGACCCGGCCGCCTCCCAACAAAACCCGTCCTTTACATACACCTACATTTTGCAGGTGTACGTGGCACGTGACTTGCTCCCTCTAGGTTGCGATTTTCATTCTGCAACTTAGGGACAAGGATCATGAAAAAATATGCCCTCTTGATTGGTGCGGCGCTCTCCACGAACGCTGCGCTGGCCGCCGAAATGGCGACCGTGGACTGGTCGAGCGTACCGTCCAACACCGTCACCCTGTTCTACCCGGCCCAGTCCTCCTACCAATGGCTGCGCTCTTCGGAACACAAGAATGCGCAGCGGGAGACCGTGGAGGGTCAGGCCTGTGTCACCTGTCACAAGGGCGAGGAGAAGGCCCTGGGCGACAAGTTGGTGCAGGAGGGCGACCTGGAGCCGACCCCCGTCGAAGGCAAGAACGGCTGGGTCGACCTGGCGGTCCAGGCCGCCTACGACGACCAGAATGCCTACTTCCGCTTCCAGTGGAAGACCCATGGCGACCAGCCCGGCATCGAGTACCCCTACTACCGGTTCGACGGCAAGGCGTGGAAGGTCTACGGCGGGCCGCGGCTGAATCTCGACGTCCAGGACGGCGACCAGCCCGCCATCTACGAAGACCGTCTGACCCTGATGGTCGACGACGGCAAGGTGCCGCTGTTTGCCGCCCAGGGCTGCTGGGCGACCTGCCACGACGGCGAGCGCGACATGCCGGGCGCCGTGACCAAGCAGCAGGCGGCAGAGAATCCGCTGCTCAAGGCGCTGAAGAAGAAGGATCTGCGCAAGTTCATCCCGGCCTCGCGCAGCGACGACATGGACTGGTCGACCGGCAAGTCCCAGGAAGAGATCGCCAAGCTCAAGGCCGCGGGCCAGTTCCTCGACATGTTCCAGTGGCGTGCCCACCGCTCCAACCCGGTCGGCATGGCCGACGACGGCTACGTCCTCGAGTACCGCCTGTTCGACAGCGGCAAGAAGATGTTCGACTCCAACATGGACGGCAAGACCAAGCAGCCGAAGTTCATGTTCGATGCCGCCAAGTTCGGCGCCAAGGCGGTCACCGCTGACCAGCTCCGGACCAAGGACAACTTCCTGATCCAGGGCGTCAACGCCGTCCCGTTCGACCCCAATGCCGGCTGGAAGGAAGGCGACATGCTGCCGCGCTACGCGACCACCAGCAAGGTCGAGGGCTCGGCCGGTGACAACCTGGCCAACGGCACCTGGAAGGACGGCGTCTGGACGGTGGTCATCGCCCGGCCGCTGAACCTGGCCCATGCCGATGACAAGGCGTTCAAGGCAGGCGGCGTCTACAACGTCGGCTTCGCCGTGCACGACGACAACATCACCACCCGCGGCCACTTCGTCTCCTTCACCAGGACGCTCGGCTTCGGCGCCGCAGCCGACATCGAAGCGGTCAAGCTGCCCTAGTGCCAACGGGACCCGGCCGGATCTTCCGGCCGGGGACCCCCTGCACCACCTGAACGGGGGAATCGATCGTGTCGCTCAAACGCTTTCTCACGCGCCGCAACCTGACCATTGCAGCCATCGCCTTCCTGGTGCTGTTCAGCGGCTGGAACCTGGCCTTCGAGCCGGTCACACGGAACCTGGTCGCCACGGACGCGGTGTGCACCTACTGCCACCTGGAGTGGGAGTTCTCGGCCGCCACCCGGCTCTCCGCCACCCGCCCCCATCCGGCGACCCCGGAGGGCGGCCAGGCGACCTGCATCGATTGCCACCTGCCGGAAGGCTACTGGAACTCGGTCAACGCCTACCTCCACCTGGTCAGCCTGACCGACCTGTTCGGTCAATTCCGCGACATCGACGACGAGCGCGTCGGCACCTGGACGCCGTATCGCGCCAAGACCGCCTACCGCGTGCGCGACCAGCTGCAGGCCAACGACAGCAACACCTGCCGCAGCTGCCACATCGAGGCAGAGATCAAGCCCAAGCGTGACCGCGGCATCAACGCCCACAAGCTGGCGCTGGAAGAGCAGAAGACCTGCATCGAGTGCCACAACAACCTGGTCCACCGCAGCGTCGACTTGCGGCCGGTCGCGGCCGCGCCGCAACAGTAAGGGAGTTCGCCCCATGAGCGAGTCAGCAGACGACAGAACCACGCGCCGCCAGTTTCTCAAGGGCGTGGGCGGCGTGGCGGCGACCGGGGCCGTGGCGACACTGGCCCTGCCCACCCTGGCGCTGCACCCGGAACCGGAGGTGGCCACCGAGCGCCAGTACGCCATGGTCATCGACGTGCGCCGCTGCATCGGCTGCCACTCCTGCACCGTCGCCTGCAAGGTCGAACACGACGTCCCCACCGGGGTCAACCGCAGCTGGGTGGAGTACACGGAAAAGGGCGTCTTTCCCGACGTCAGCCGCAGCTTCCTGCCACGGCTGTGCAACCACTGCTCGGTGCCCCAGTGCGTCAGCGTCTGCCCGACCGGGGCCACCTACAAGCGTCCCGAGGACGGCATCGTGGTGATCGATTCGGGGGTCTGCATCGGCTGCAAGTACTGCATCCTGGCCTGCCCCTACGACGCCCGCTTCCTGAACCCGCACACCCACTTCGCCGACAAGTGCGACTTCTGCATCCACCGCGTCGCCCAGGGCGTGCAGCCGGCCTGCGTGGAGACCTGCATCGGCGGTGCACGCCTGTTCGGCGACATCAGTGACCACGACAGCACCCTCTCGCGCCTGGTTGCCAACAACCCGGTCACCGTGTTGCGCCGGGAGATGGGCACGGTTCCGAACGTCTACTACATCGGCGCCGATTACGCCGACGAAAGCGACAACGGGCGCCCGGGTGTCCACAAGGTGACCGTCAAGACCCATCGCCCGCACACGGAGAGGAGATAGGATCATGGTCGAAGAACTCACCTGGGGGATGCCGGTCATCCTCTACCTGTTCCTCGCCGGCGCCGGCGCCGGCGCGGTCACCGTCTCGGCCTCGGTCGAACTGCGCGGCGGCGGCTTCGGCGCCGCGCGTCACGCCGTCGCCAGGTACGGCGCCCTGATCGGTCCGCTGCCCGTCATCCTGGGCACCTTCCTGATCATCTTCGAACTGGGGGCGCCGTTCCGCGTGCTCAACCTGTTCAAGGTCGTCAATCTGTCGCCGATGTCCGTCGGCACCTGGCTGCTGGGGGTCTTCATCGTCCTCTGCCTGGCCTACGCCGCCACCTTCCTGCTGCCCGATCGCCTGACCTGGAACCGCCGGGCGCGCACGCTGCTGGCCTGGGTCTGCCTGCCGTTCGGCATCGGCGTGGCGGTCTACACCGGGGTGCTGCTGGGCGCCATGCCGGCGCAGCCATTCTGGAACTCACCCATCCTCGCCCTGTTGTTCCTGTTCTCGGCCCTGTCGGCCGGGGTCGCCTTCATCGTGCTGGCGCTGACCCTGTTCCCGAGCAGGCACGCCGGCGCCGACGCGGCCAGCCACGGCAACAGCTCCTACCTGCTGACCACGGCCGATTCGGTGCTGCTGGCCGGCGAGCTGGGGATCATCTTCCTGTTCATCATGTTCGCCCACCTGACCATCGGCAGCACCAAGGAGGCGGTGCAGGTGATCCTCGGCGGCGGCGAGCTGGCGCTCCTCTTCTGGGGCGTGGTGGTGCTGATCGGCATCCTGCTGCCGTTCATCGTCGAGCTGATTCTGGTCGGACCACGGCTGCTCTACGGACGGCCCTACCGCGCCGTCTACCTGGCCGACCTGCTGCTGCCGATGGCGGTGCTGGTCGGCGGTTTCTTTCTCCGCTACGTGGTGGTGGTGGCCGGTCAGATCACCGGACCCGTGGGACTGTAAGGGGAACTTTCATGATTAGTCGCCGAATCTTCTTCCAGGCCGGCGCCGCCTTCGCGGCCAGTTCGCTGGTCGCGGCACGGCCGGCCGCCGCCCACGACACCGACGTCGAGATGGTGACGGGCAAGGCGATCTCGCCGTGGAGCGGCGTGGAGTACGACGCCACGCCCAGCACCTGCGCCCTGTGCCCGAGCCGTTGCCCGATCCTGGCGTTCACCGACAACGGGCGCCTGGTCAAGATCCAGGGCAACCCGTCTTCGGAGCGGACCATGGGCAAGCTCTGTGCCCGCGGCCAGGCCGGGGTCGAGCAGGTCTACGATCCCGACCGCATCCTCTGGCCCATGCGGCGCGTCGGCAAACGTGGCGAGGGCCGCTGGCAGCGGATCAGCTGGGAGCTCGCCCTGCAGGAGCTGGCGACCCGCATCAGCCGGCTGCGCGAGGCCGGGACGCCGGAGCGGCTGATGCTGCTCCACGGCTGGCTGTCGACCGGCAGTGAACGGCTGGTCCGGGACCTCTTTTTCGGTGCCTGCGGTTCGGCGACCGTGGCCGGCCCGGAGAGCCTCGGGCGGGCAGCGCGCAACGTCGCCCACCAGCTCACCTGGGGCGGCGCCACGGACAACTGGGACCTGGCCAACGCCCGCTACGTCCTCAATTTCGGCAGCAACTTCCTCGAGGCCCACACCAACCACATCGCCCTGGCACGGCGCTTCGCCACCGCCGCGGTCGACCAGGGCCAGAAGCTGGTCACCTTCGACGTGCGCCTGTCCAACACCGCGGCGCGCTCCAACCCGTGGGTGCCGATCCGTCCGGGCACCGATCTGGCGGTGATCCTGGCCATGTGCCAGGTGATCATGAGCGAGGGGCTCTACCAGGCCCACGGCGAGGCGTTCCTCGCCTACTGCCGCGCCAGCGCGGACCCCACGGCCGGCGTGGCCGCGACCGTCGACGCGCTGACGACCCATCTCGAGCCGTACACGCCGGAGTGGGCGCAGGAGATCAGCGGCGTGCCGGCCGCGCGCATCCACGCCATCGCCAGCGACTTCGCCACCGCCTACCCGGCGTGCGTCATCAGCCACCGCGGCGCATCCAACCACTGGAACGGCGTCGAGACCGAACGCGCCATCCAGATGCTGGCGGCGATCACCGGCAACATCGACAACCCGGGCGGGCGCTGCCGTAGCGCCGATCCCGGGTGGGTCACCCCGACGCTGCCCGACGGCGTCCCGCCGGCGCGCCGGCTGGAGCTCCTCTCCGGCGCCCCGGGGGCGGCACGACTGCCGCTCGAAGGCGTCGGCCACCAGGCGCTGCGCCAGATTCGCGACGGCGCGGCCGGTCGGCCGGAGGTGCTGATCTGGTACGGCCACAACCCGGTCCAGGCCAACGGCGACGTGGCCGAAACCCACGCCATCCTGGCCGACGAGGAGCTGCTGCCGTTCACCGTCGCGGTGTCACCGTTCTATGACGAGGCCGCCGCCCTCGCCGACCTGATCCTGCCCGACGCGACCTACCTCGAGAGCTGGGACCTGGAACAGCCGCCTTCGCCCGACCAGGTCGCCGAGTACGCCATCCGCCAGCCGGCGCTGCCGCCGCAGGGCGAGGCGCGCGACTTCAAGGACGTGGTCTGCGAGCTGGCCGACCTGATCGGCGTGCCGCTCGGGGTCAAGTCGGCCGAGGACCTGGTCCGCCAGGCGTGCAAGCTCACCCCGATCATCAAGAAGCAGGGCGGCCGCTTCCCCGGCATGAAAAAGAACGGCCTCTACCGTGACGCCGAGGCGCCGCCCAGCTACCACGGCTATGCCGCTGAACTTCCCAGCGCGGAACTGGAAGCCGACGGGGTGATCCTCGACCCGGCCAGCGGGGTCTACTGGAACTGGCAGCAGGCCGGCGCCGCCAGCGCCGAGGAGGCGCAGGCGCAGGGCTTCACCGCCTTCGCCGGGGCCCACGCCGCCTATGTCGGGCAGCGCATCGGCGACCGCGCGGTGGTCGGTTTCCCGCCGGGCAAGGTGGCCAAGAGCGGCCTGTTCGAACTCTACTCGGCGACCTACGCCGCGCTCGGGCTCCCGCCCCTGCCGACCTGGCAGCCGATCGAAGCCCATGCCGAACGCAGCGAAGAGCAGCTGGTCATGACCACCTTCAAGGTCAACGTCCAGACCCAGTGGCGCACCCAGAACTCCCGCTGGCTGCAGGAGATCCGCTACGACAACGCCGCCTGGATCCATCCCGCCACGGCCACCCAACGGGGCATCGACGACGGGGCGATGGTGCGCGTGCGCTCGGCCACCGGCGAAGTGCTGCTCGCCGCCCACGTGACCGAGGCGGTGATCCCCGGCGTGGTGGCCGTCTCCGCCCACTTCGGTCGCACCGAGCACGGCCGCTTCGCCGCCGGCAAGCGCTCCCCCGTCGGCGTCGACGACCCCAAGCTGGAGCACGCCAAGTGGTGGCAGGCGCGCGGCGGCAACGTCAACCTGATCGTCCCGGTCAGTGCCGACCCGATCGCCGGCCAGCAGTGCTGGATGGATACCCTGGTGACCGTAACGCCGGCGTAAACCCGGGCCATGGCAGGATCGCCGCCACGGCGACCCTGCCCACCGCCCTCAACTCACCAGCAGGTCGCAGAAGGCGTCGACCGGCGTCGCCGCCAGGCGCTCGCCATCCAGGCAGAGGTCAAGGATCCGCTGTGCCTGCGGCGGCGGAAAGCGCGTGGCCAGGGCCTGGGTGAACTTGGCCTCCAGCGCCACCAGCCCCTCGCCCCGGCGCCGGCGATGGCCGAGCGGGTAGTCGATCGCGACCCGCCCGGTGCGGCTGCCGTCGCGGAAAAAGACCTGCACGGCGTTGCCGATGGCGCGCCGCTCCGGGTCGTAGTAGGCGGCGGTGAAGCGCGGGTTCTCGGTGACCCGCATTTTCGCCCGCAGGGCGTCGATGCGCGGATCGGCGGCAAAATCGTCCTCGTAGCTCGCGGCGGTCAGGTCGCCGTGGATCAGCGCCACCGCGACCAGGTACTGCAGGCAGTGGTCGCGGTCGGCCGGGTTGGCCAGCGGGCCCTCCTTGGAGATGATGCGCACCCCCGGCTCCTGGGTCTCGAGTACCACCCGGTCGATGGCGTCGAGGCGGCTGCCGACCTCGGCATGCAGGGCGACGGCGGCCTCGACCGCGGTCTGGGCGTGGAACTCGGCCGGGAACGACGGCTTGAACAGGATGTTCTCCATCACGTAGCTGCCGTAGGGGTGGTGGCGGATGAACTCGCGACCGCCGAACAGCACGTCGTAGAAGCCCCACTGTGCGGCCGACAGCGCGGCCGGGATGCCCATCTCGCCCTGCGCCACCATCAGCGCCAGGCGCACGCCGCGGCTGGTCGCGTCGCCGGCGGCCCAACTCTTGCGCGAGCCGGCGTTGGGCGCCTGGCGGTAGGTGCGCAGGCTGGCGCCGTCGACCCACGCCTGGCTGACGCTGTCGGCGATCTGCGCCGGCGTCTGCCCGAGCAGCTGCGCGGCGACCGCCGCGGTCGCCACCTTGACCAGCAGCACGTGGTCGAGGCCGACGCGGTTGAAGCTGTTCTCCAGCGCCAGCACGCCCTGGATCTCGTGCGCCTTGATCATGCCGGTCAGCACGTCGTGCATGGTCGGCGGCGCCCGCCCCGCGGCGACCTCCTTGCGCGCCAGGTGATCGGCCAGCATCAGGATGCCGCCGAGGTTGTCCGACGGGTGGCCCCACTCGGCCGCCAGCCAGGTGTCGTTGAAGTCGAGCCAGCGCACCATGGTGCCGAGGTCGAACGCCGCCTTGACCGGGTCGAGCTGGAAGCGGGTGCCGGGCACCCGCGCGCCGTGCGGCACCAGCGTGCCGGGCACCAGCGGGCCGAGGTGGCGGCGGCAGGCGGCAAAGCGCAGCGCCAGGAAGGCGCACCCCAGCGCGTCCATCAGGCAGTGGCGGGCGGTCGTGTAGGCCGCGTCGCTGGTGATCTGGTGGTCGCTGACGTAGCGGGCGATGTCGACCAGCTCCCGGTCGGGCGGCGGCCGCTCGGCCGAGGCGGCCTGGTGAGCGCTCATGTCGAGGACCTGCTGCACGGCTGCCGGTCGCTCAGTTGCGCTCCGCCAGCGGCACGAACGGCCGGTTGGCCGGACCGACGTAGACGGCGCTCGGGCGGATGATCTTCTGGTCGATGCGCTGCTCGATGACGTGGGCCGCCCAGCCGGTGATGCGCGCGAGCACGAACAGCGGCGTGAACAGCGCCGTCGGCACGCGCATGGTGTGGTAGGAGATGGCCGAGAACCAGTCGAGGTTCGGGAACAGCCCCTTGACCTCCCACAGCACCTCCTCGAGCCGCTCGGCGATGGCGAACAGCTTCAGGTTGCCGGCCTCCTGCGACAGCCGCCGCGCCACCTCCTTGATCACCTGGTTGCGCGGATCGGCGACGGTGTAGACCGGATGGCCGAAGCCGGTGATCACCTCGTGGTTGGCCAGCCGCCGGCGGATGTCGGCCGCGGCCTCGTCGGGGCAGGTGTAACGGGTCTGGATGTCGAAGGCGATCTCGTTGGCGCCGCCGTGGCGGGAGCCGCGCAGCGCGCCGATGGCGCCGGTGATGCAGGAGTACATGTCGGCGCCGGTGCCGGCGATGACGCGGCCGGTGAAGGTCGAGGCGTTGAACTCGTGCTCGGCGTAGAGCACCAGCGAGGTGTGCATGGCGCGCACCCAGGACGGACCCGGCCGCTCGCCGTGGAGCAGGTGCAGGAAGTGGCCGCCGACCGACTCGTCGTCGGTCATGACGTCGATGCGCCGGCCGTTGACGGCGTAGTGGTACCAGTAGAGCAGCAGCGAGCTGGCGCTGGCGAGCAGCTTGTCGGCGATGTCGCGGGCGCCGGCGGTGGTCTGCGCCTCCTTCTCCGGCAGGCAGGCGCCGAGCACCGAGACCCCGGTGCGCAGCACGTCCATCGGGTGGGCCGACGGCGGGATCGCCTCGAGCGCCTGCTTGACCGCCTCGGGCAGGCCGCGCAGCGAGCAGAGCTTGGCCCGGTAGTGGGTCAGCTCGGCGGCGTTGGGCAGGTGGCCGTGGATCAGCAGGAAGGCGATCTCCTCGAACTCGCAGCGCTCGGCGATGTCGAGGATGTCGTAGCCGCGGTAGTGCAGGTCGTTGCCAGTGACGCCGACGGTGCAGATGGCGGTGTTGCCGGCCGTCTGCCCGGACAGGGCGACGGACTTCTTATTCGCTGGCCGCTGGCGCGCACCCTTCATGGTTCAGCCCTCCGGTGCAAGGCGTTGAGCGGGCTGCCGCCCGCGCCGTCAGCCGCCGGCGGCGGCGTGTTCGGCCAGCCGCCGCACCGCGTTGGCGCGCGAGGCGCGGATGTGGTGACGCATCAGCAGTTCGGCCATTTCGCCGTCGCGGTCGGCGATGGCGGCGACGATGTGCTCGTGCTCGCCCAGCGCGCGGTGGGCCCGGGAGACCAGGCCGAACTGGTGCCGGTAGAGGCGCACCAGGTGGTAGAGGTCGTTGCACAGCAGCTGGATCAGGCGGCTGTTCTTGCTCCCCTGGACGATGCGGTAGTGGAAGTCGAGATCGCCGTCCTTCTGGAAGTAGCCGAGGCTCGGCTCCTGCTCGATCTGCCGGCGGTGTTCGGCCAGCAGCGCGGCCAGGTCGGCGACCTCGGCATCATCCATCGCGGTCGCGGCGAGCCGCGCCGCCATGCCCTCGAGCGCCTCGCGCACGTGGTAGATCTCGAGCAGCTGCTCGCTGGAGAGCGCCACCACCCGGGCGCCGACGTTGGCCTTGCGCACCACCAGGCTGCACGCCTCCAGCCGGCCGATGGCCTCGCGCAGCGGGCCGCGGCTGATGCCGTAGGCGCGCGCCAGCTCCGGCTCGCTGATCTTGCTGCCGGGCTTGAGCTTGCCCTCGACGATCTCCTGCTGGATGCGGGCGAAGATCCGGTCGGTGATGGTCACATGGGCATCTGCGGGTGCGGAGGCCATGGCCTGATCCCTCGATTGTCAACAATGAACGCGCTGGGCCCGGTCATTCTGCCACCATTCGCCTGCTGCCAACAAATACTGGTTGATATTGTCGACAGACTGCCGGCGATTGCGGCATCCGCAGTGCGCCGGGCCGCCGCCCCTTGTCAGCGCGCCCGCCGCTGCAGCCAGATCGCCAGCCCCTGGCTGTTGAGGTCGAGGTCCATCCGCAGCAGGTCGAGGATCGCCTCCCGCGGCAGGGTGCAGCCGTGCGCCTGCAGGCGCGCCAGGAAACGGGCCTGCAGGCCGGCGCGGATGGTGGCTTGCGGATCGGCCGCGGCGGCCGCGCCCAGCGCCAGGTCGCGGCAGCGGCGCAGGTCGTCGCGCAGGTCGTCGGCCAGCCGGTCGAGGTCGCCGACGCGGCCGAAGTGGGTCAGGTAGACCGCGGCGGGCGCCAGCGCCATCAGCCGGTCGACCGTCGCCAGCCAGGCGTCGGGGTCGAACTGGGTCGGGGTGGTGGTCGCGAACAGGAACGGCCCGCGCGCGCTGTCGAACTCGCGGTAGGAGATGCCGAAGGTGTCGCCGCTGAAGATGCCGCGGCTGGCCGCGTCCCAGACGCAGTAGTGGTGCCGCGCATGGCCCTCGGTGTGGAGCAGCCGCAGCGGCCGGCCGGCGAGGTCGATCTCCATGCCGTCGCGGCTCTCGATCACCCGCGCGGCCGGCACCGGCACCACCTCGCCGAAGCGCTGCGCCATCTCGCCGGCGCCATAGACCGCGGTCGAACCGGCGATCAGCCGGGTCGGGTCGACCAGGTGGCCGGCGCCGCGCGGGTGCACCACCAGGCGCGCGGCCGGAAACGCCGCCATCAGCACCCCGGCACCGCCGCCGTGGTCGAGGTGGACGTGGGTCGGCATGACGTAGTCGACCCGGTCGCGGTCGAGGCCGAGCCGTTCGAGTGCCGCCAGCGCGCGCGGCAGGGCGTGGCTGGTGCCGGTGTCGATAAAGGCGGCCCGGCCCTGTTCCACCACCAGGTAGAAGGCGGCCAGCGCCGGGCGCACGTAACCGGCGTCGATCCGGGTGATGCCGTGGTCGAGGGTGACAATCGGGTCCATCGCTCCTCCGTCGGGCGGCCACGCCAGGCGCCGGCGGGCCGCCAATGGGTCGGGCGCGGCCCGACGTGGGGTCGTGTCGGGCTGCGCCCGGTGGCGGCCGTCGTCCCGGCCCCGGCTCAGCGCTCCAGCACGTAGCTGCCCGGAGCGTCGGCCAGCGGCGGGTGGTCGCGGCTGCCCAGGGTCGGCGGCGCGACCCGGTCGCCGCAGCGCTCGCCCAGCCAGCCGGCCCAGTCCTCCCACCACGACCCGGGCACTTTCGGCGCCTGCGCCAGCCACACCTCGGGGTCGCTGCAGCCGTCGATGTCAGCGGCCCAGTAGCGCCGTTTGGGCGGGCTGACCGGCGGGTTGACGATGCCGAGGATGTGGCCGGAGGTGGCCAGGACGTAGCGCACCGGGCCCTTGACCAGGTCGCCGATGCGGAAGGTGGCGCGCCACGGGGCGATGTGGTCCTGCTCGGCGCCGACGGCGTAGAGCGGCTGGGTGATGCGGCCGAGGTCGATCTTGCGCCCGCCGAGGGTAAGGGCGTCGGCCTGCACCAGCCGGTTGTGCAGGTAGAGCTCGCGCAGGTACCAGGCGTGCATCCGCTCCGGCATGCGCGTGGTGTCCATGTTCCAGAACAGCACGTCGAAGCGCGGCAGCTCCTCGCCGAGCAGGTAGTTGTGCACGTAGTAGTACCAGATCAGGCTGTTGGAGCGCAGGGCGCGGAAGGCGTTGGCCATGTCCTGGCCGTCGAGGCAGCCGCTGCGCTGCATGCGCCGCTCCAGCCAGGCGATGGTGTCGTCGTCGATGAACACGCCGATCTCGCCCGGGGCGGCGAAATCGACCAGCGTGGCAAGCAGGGTCCAGTGCGCCACCGGCGACCGGCGCCGGCCGCCGGCGCGGTTGAGCCAGGCCATCAACGCCGCCACCAGGGTGCCGCCGATGCAGTAGCCGACCAGGTGCACCTGGTCGCTGCCGCTGACCGCGCGCGCCACCTCGACCGCCTGCAGGGCGCCGTCGCGCAGGTAGTCGTCGAAGCTGGTATCGCGCAGTTCCGGCCCGGGGTTCTTCCAGCTGGTGACGAACACCGTGAAGCCCTGCGCCACCAGCCAGGCGACCAGGCTCTGGCGCGCGTCGAGGTCAAGGATGTAGTACTTGTTGATCCACGGCGACACCAGCACCAGCGGCATCTGGCGCACCCGGTCGGTGGCCGGTGCGTACTGGAGCACCTCCAGCAGGCGGTTGCGGAAGACCACCTTGCCCGGCGTGGTGGCCAGGTTCTCGCCGACCACCAGCCCCGCCTCGTCGGTCATGCGGATGGTGCCGCGACGCAGGTCCTTGACCAGGTTGGCCAACCCGTCGGCGACGCTCGCCCCGCCGGTCTGCAGCGCCCGCAGCAGGGCCGCCGGGTTGCTCCAGAAGTTGTTGCTCGGCGCCATCGCGTTGAGCAGCTGCCGGGTCAGGAAGACCGCCTTGGCGCGCGCCTGCGGGTCACACTCCGGCGTCGCCTCGATGCTGTCCTCGAGCCAGCGGGTGCCGAGCAGGTAGAGCTCCTTGAGCTGGTCGAAAAAGGGGTTCTGCTCCCAGGCCGGATCCTGGAAGCGCGCGTCGAAGGGGTTGACCGGGACCAGGCCCTCCTCGGCGTCGCCGAGGTAGCGGCGCAGGGCGTGCACCTGCACGGTGGTGGCGTCGGCGGCCAAGCCATCGAGCTGCCTGGCCAGGGCCGCGGGCTGGCGCAGCCACGCCTGCTGCACCTGCTGGCAGGCGGCGAGCATGCCGAACGGGTCGACCGCCTCGCGCCAGGCGTGCAGCCAGGCGGCCGGGCTTGCGCTCTGGGTTTTGCTCATCGGGGACTCCGGCAACGGGTTCGGGCAGGGGGTTGAGGATAGACGACCCGCCGGCCGGCACCAAGGGCGCTCAGAGCTTGAGAAGAAATCGTAGCGAGCGGTTTGAGCGCAAGGCGGACGGAGCACAGCGACGAGACATATCAGATCGATAGGCGAGGAGCGAGCACCGCCCAACGCAGCGATCGGACCGCGCAGTAGATCTCTTCTCAAGCTCTCAGGCGCCGGGCAGCAGCCCGCCGACGCCGGGCAGGACCAGGTCGGCGGCGTCCGTCCAGCGGCCGTCGCCGTCCCAGTCGAGGTAGACGGTGAGCACCCCGGCGGCGCGGCCGGCCTGCAAGTCGTAGAGGAAGTCGCCGACCATCACCGCGTCGTCGGCCGCCGCGCCCCAGCGGTCGAGCAGCCGCCGGATGCCGTCCGGCTGCGGTTTCGGCGGCGCCTCGTCGCGACCGACCAGGTCGTTGGGATCGAAGCGGGCCGCCAGGCCGGCCGCCGCCAGGGTCTGGTGGACGCTCGCCAGGCGGTTGCGCGAGACGATGCCGAGCCGGTGGCCGCGCTGCTGCAGCCAGGCCAGCAGTTGCGGGACCCCGGGGCGCGCCCGCGCCTGGGCGCAGGCGGCACGCTCGATGGCGTCGAGCCGCCGCTGCAGCGGCGCGGCGTGCGCCGACGGCAGGCCGGCGAGGTGTTCCAGGATCGGCGCCTGGTCGGGCACGCCGAGTTCGCGGCGGATGGCGGCGAAGTCGTGCACCGGGTGGGTCAGCGTGCCGTCGAGGTCGAAGATCCAGTGGCGGCGGCGGGACAGCGCCGCCAGCTGCCGCGGGTCGGGGGGCGCGCCCACGGCGCCGGTCAGCGCGCCGCGGTGTCGCCCGCCGGGCCCTGGCGCAGCGGGATCGTCTCCTCGCCGAACAGCACCTGGCGCTGCAGCCGGTAACCGAACTCGAGCAGCGCCCCGTCGTCGCTGCGCAGCGTCTCCCAGGTCGCGTCGTCGAGGTCGTAGGCGGCGCGGAAGCCGTCGCTGAACACGAACTCGCGCAAGCCGTCGAGGTTGTAGGAGGCGAGGAAGAACAGCTGCAGGCTGCGCGCGGTCGGCTTGCCCACCTTCGGCCCGGTCGACTTCTTTTTCAGGATCAGCTGGCGCCAGCCGCGCGAGTGGGTGTCGAAGGCCTCGACCTGCTGCTCCTTGCGGTAGTCGGCAATGGTGATCCGGCGCGGCTCCTGGTGGCCGAGGCAGTGCGCCTCGCGCACCAGCGCGTAGGACTGCTCGTCGACCGGCGAGCCGGTCTTGCGCAGCGACAGCATGCCGACCGGGTAGTAGCGGCAGGCGGTCGGCCGGTCCTCGTAGATGCCGCAGCCCTGGTCGGTCAGGAACAGGCAGCGCGGCGAATCGTCGGCGGTGCGCAGCTTGACCCCGGGCAGGCCGTCGCTGTCCATCTCGAACGGTACCGTGTAGGCGGCCAGCAGCTGCTGCGAGGTCAGGTCGAGGCGCCGCTTCAGCCGCAGCAGGTCGTACGGCGTCAGGGTGATGTCGATCTGCTCACAGCACTTGTTGAAGCAGGCGACGCCCGGATGGCAGCGAAACTGGATGACCGTCTGGTCGGTCAGCTGCTGCGGCTGGACCGGGCTCTGCGGAAGGCTCTGTTCGATCTGGGACATGGGCCACCTCGGTGCGGAAACGGTTGGCGTCCGGCCATTCTAGGGGCGGAGCGGTCCGCCTCTCCAGGGACCGCGGCGGCGGACGGGAAGTTCGCCGGCCGCGGCAACAAAAAGGGCCGGGCGCCGCACGGCGCCCGGCCCGGGAGGTCAGGCCGGTCAGTGTGCGGCCGGCTTGAACAGCTTCGACTTGTCCACCAGGTCGACGTGGGCGCGCTTGAAGCAGGTCCACTGCTTGCTGTGCCGGTCGTAGACCGAGTTGACGAAGACGTGCCAGTTCTCCTCGTCGACGAAGTTCTTGTCGGTGCGGTAGTAGAAGCCCGGGTAGCGCGACTCCTCGCGGAACTGGATGTGCTTCATGTGCGCCTCGGCGGTGAGGATGCGGTGGTAGTTCTCCCACGCCCGCAGCAGCTCATGCAGATCCTTGGCGCGCATCTTCAGCGCGTCTTCCTTGAGCATCTCCAGCTTCTCTTCGGCCACCGCCAACATCTTGTCGTTGGTGTTGTAGTAGGTGGCGACCCCGGCCACGTACTCGTCCATGATCTTCTGCAGGCGGAACTGCAGCATCTTGGGCGTGATGTAGTTCGGGTTGATGTCGATCGCCGTCGAGTAGTCCTTGTGCTCGAGGAAGTTGCGCACCGGACGGTAGAGCTCCTCGACCAGCTCGTCGACCGGGGTGTCGAGCTCCGGCTGCCAGTCGATGTTGTCGACCGCGAACTTGACCATCGCCTTGGCGGCGAGACGGCCCTCGGCGTGCGAACCGGACGAGAACTTGTGGCCCGAGGCGCCGACGCCGTCACCGGCGGTGAACAGCCCCTTGACCGTGGTCATCGAGCGGTAGCCCCAGCTCCAGCCCTTGGGCAGGTGCTCGGGCACGCCGGCCTCGCCCTCCTCGGTCGGGGCGCCGAGGTCCTCCGGACCGGAGACCCAGATGCCGCAGCAGCCGGAGTGCGAACCGAGCAGGTAGGGCTCGGTCGGCATCAGCTCGGAGTTCTTCTTCTCCGGCTCGATGTTCTCGCCGACCCAGATGCCGCACTGGCCGATGCACATGTCGAGGAAGTCCTCCCACGCCTCGGCCTCGAGGTGCTTGACCTCGCGCGGCGACAGCGTCTCGCGCAGGTTGGCCAGGGCGGTGACGGTGTCCATGTAGATCGGGCCGTGACCGTCCTTCATCTCCTTGAGCATGACGTGGTTGCGCAGGCACGAGGCCGGCACCGCCGCCTGACCGTAGGGCGGGTACTGGTCGAGCATCGCCTTGTTCTTGGTCAGGTAGTCCTCGCCGTAGGCGTTGGTCGCCTTGGACTTGAACAGCAGGAACCAGGCGCCGACCGGGCCGTAGCCGTCCTTGAAGCGGGTCGGGACGAAGCGGTTCTCCATCATGGTCAGCTCGGCGCCGGCCTCGGCGGCCATGGCGTAGGTCGAGCCGGCGTTCCACACCGGGTACCAGGCGCGGCCGGTGCCCTCGCCGACCGAGCGCGGGCGGAAGATGTTGACCGCGCCGCCGCAGGCCAGCAGGCAGGCCTTGAACTTGTAGACGTGGACCGTGTTCTCGCGCACCGAAAAGCCGACCGCACCGGCGATCCGGCCCGGGTCGTTCTTGTCGTTGACCAGCTTGACGATGAAGATGCGCTCCTCGATCCGGTCGGAGCCGAGCGCCTTCTTCGCCGCCTCGGCGACGATCCACTTGTAGGACTCGCCGTTGATCATGATCTGCCACTTGCCCGAGCGCACCGGCCTGCCGCCGTCCTTCAGCGGGGTCAGCCCCTTGGAGCCGTCGTGACGCTCGCCGTTTTCGTCGAGCTTCCAGATCGGCAGGCCCCACTCCTCGAACAGGTGCACCGATTCGTCGACGTGGCGGCCGAGATCGTAGGCCAGGTCGTCGCGGGTGATGCCCATCAGGTCGTTGGAGACCATGCGCGCGTAGTCGGCCGGATCCTGTTCCGTGCCGATGTAGGTGTTGATCGCCGACAGGCCCTGGGCGACGGCGCCGGAGCGGTCCATCGCCGCCTTGTCGACCAGCTTGATGTTGAGCGGACGGCCGATCTGCGCCTCGGCCTGCCTGGCCCACTGCATGATCTCGAAAGCGGCACCGCAACAGGCCATGCCCCCACCGATCAGCAGGATGTCGACCTCTTCTTCGACCACCTGCGGATTGCCAAATTCTCCTGACATATCGATTCCCTCGCGTGTTCTTTAAATACGGGTGCCGCGGCTCAGCGCCGGATCAGCTCGTCCGGGTTGCCGACACGGTAGCCGTTGACGCTGACGAAGAAACCGGGGGCGGTGATCTTCGCGTAGTCGGCGTCGGGCTTGCCGCCGTAGGGATCGATCGAACCCTCCGGGGTGGTGCGGATCGGGAAGCGGAAGCGCTTCATGGTGCCGTTGCGGAACTTGATCGTCCACATGATCGAGTCGGAGCCGCGCAGCGGCTGCACCGAGCCGCCCAGCGGCACGATGTCGGCGTAGTGGCGCGCCTCGATCGCCTGCTGCGGGCAGATCTTGACGCAGGAGTAGCACTCCCAGCACTGCTCCGGCTCCTGGTTCCATGCCTTCATGGCGTGGCCGGTCTCGGAGCCGTCCTTGTCCAGCTTCATCAGGTCGTGGGGGCAGATGTACATGCAAGCGGTCTTGTCCTGTCCCTTGCAGCCATCGCACTTGTCGGTCCGTACGAATGTCGGCATGTCGCTATTCTCCGTTATCGTTCATTTTGTGGTCGTCGATGGCCGGGCACCACGGGCGACCGCTGAGCCAGCCGGTCAGCGGGCTGAGTGACCCGTCATCTTCACTTCCACCTTTTCGTTGTCCGCGAGCCCGGCGTAGTACTCGCGGAGGATCTCCAGCACCTCGGGACGGCTGAAGTGATGCGGCACTTCGTCGCCCTCGGACAGCGCCTTGCGCAGCTTGGTACCGGACAGCAGCAGGCGGTCGTCGCCGCTGTGCGGGCAGGTCTTCATCGAGGCCATGCCTTCGCACTTGTGGCAGTAGAAGGTCCAGTCGATCTTCAACGGCCGCGTCTCCAGCGAACCGGCCGGGATCTGGTCGAAGATGTGGTGGGCGTCGAACGGGCCGTAGTAGTCGCCGACGCCGGCATGGTCGCGGCCGACGATCAGGTGCGAGCAGCCGTAGTTCTGCCGGAACAGCGCATGCAGCAGCGCCTCGCGCGGGCCGGCGTAGCGCATGTCCAGCGGGTAGCCGGCCTGCATGACGGTGTTGTCGACGAAGTAGTTCTCGCACAGCGTGCCGATCGCCCGCGAGCGCACCTCGGCCGGGATGTCGCCCGGCTTGAGCTTGCCCAGCAGCGAGTGGATCAGCACGCCGTCGCAGATCTCGATGGCGATCTTGGCCAGGTACTCGTGCGAGCGGTGCATCGGGTTGCGGGTCTGGAACGCCGCCACCGTGCTCCAGCCGCGGCGGGCGAACTCGGCGCGGGTCTCGGCCGGGGTCAGGAACTGCTTGCCGTACTTGCTCGGGAACTCGCCCTGCGACAGCACCTTGACCGGTCCGGCGAGGTTGACCTCGCCCTGGGCCATGACCATCTGCACGCCCGGGTGCTCGGCGTCGGTGGTCTTGTAGACCATCATGCACTCGTGCGCCTTGTCGATGGCGTACTTCTCGGTCAGGCGCATGGTGGCCATGATCTCGTCGCGCTCGGGATCGACCAGCGCGACCTCCTGGCCCTCCTTGAGGCCGTCGGCCAGGCCCTGCTCGGCGGAGAGGGTGATCGGGATCGGCCAGAACAGGCCGCTGGCGGTCTGCATGGCGTCGCACACCCGCTCCCAGTCGAGCCGGGTCATGAAGCCGTCGAGCGGGGTGAAGCCGCCGATGCCGAGCATGATCAGGTCGCCGACCTCGCGCGAGCTCAGCGGGACGCGCGGCAGGCTCGCGGCGCGCGCGCGCTCGACCTCGAGCGCGGCGTCCTGGAGCAGCAGGGGTTTGAGTTCGTTGCCGCCGTGCGGCCGGACCAGTGTCGACATGGGCTCCTCCGTCCTTGTTATCCATCCCCGGTCGCCACGGCACGCGTAGCGGCCGGTCGCGGGATCGGGGGAGCCACCTTGCGCGATCCCTGCGCGGAAATCCAAGTGAAATTATCTAGGCATGCATAAGTCGACTTTATGTATGCCTTGGTGACAGCTTATACGTGGATAAGCCGTTCTCGTTCAGGGCGATAATTACCCGATAATCATGGCCTTGGTGCCAGTGAACTCGGTGCACCCGGCGCGCCCGAGGAGCCGGCCGAAGCCCGAGAGACCGACCCCGCCGGCCGGGATAGCCGGATCCTCGTCCACCGGGGCGTTGACGTAGACCTGGCCGCAGCGCAGCCGGTCGCCGACCCGGAGCGCCCGCTCGACGTCGGCCGACCAGACGCTGGCGCCGATGCCGATCGGGGTGTGGTTGGCCACCTGCACCGCCTCGGCCTCGCCGGCGACACGGATGATCGCCGCCACCGGCCCGAACAGCTCCTCCTCGTAGGCCGGCATGCCGGGGCCGACGTGATCCAGGATCGAGCCCTGGTAGAAGGCCCCGGGCGGCTCCCCGGGCATGCAGCCGGTGACCACGCGCGCGCCCATGGTGCGCGAACCCGACACCTGGCGGTGCAGCCGGTCGCGCAGTTCGTGGCTGGCCAGCGGGGCGAAACGGGTCGCCTCGAGCATCGGGTCGCCGTAGATCAGGTCGGCCTCGACCGGCCGCAGCAGGCGCTCGACAAAGGCGTCGGCGACCTCCTCGGCGACGATGAAGCGCTTGGCCGCCGCGGCGCGCTGGCCGGCGCTGGCGAAACGGGCGGCGAAGGCGGCCGCCACGGCGTGATCGAGGTCGGCGTCGGCCAGGACCACGAACGGGTCGCTGCCGCCGAGGTGCAGGGTCACCTTCTTGCCCTCCTCGCCGGCCAGCGCCGCCACCTCGCGCGCCGCCCGGTGCGAGCCGCAGAAGCTGACCGCCGAAACCATCGGCGCGGCGATCACGCTCGGCACCTGGACCGAGGTGATCTGCAGGGCGCGGAAGGCGTGGCTGACGCCGAGCCCCTCGCGCAGCAGCTCGTCGATCGCCATGGCGCACTGGGTCACCGCGCCGGCGTGCTTGAGCACCACGCCGTTGCCGGCCAGCAGGGCCGGGATGGCGACGCGAAAGACCAGCCAGAACGGGGCGTAACGCGGCGTGATCGCCAGCAGGATGCCGAGCGGCACGCGGTCGAGGGTGACCCGGTGGCCGCCGCTGTCGGTCAGCTCCTGCTGGCCGAGGTAGTCGTTGGCCCTCCGCGCCAGGTGCTCGCACAGCAGCGCGCAGCCCTCCACCTCGCGCTGCGCCTCGCTGCGCAGCTTGCCCATCTCGAAGGTGATCAGGCGCGCCAGCTCGGTGCTGTCGCTGCGCAGCATGGCGGCCAGCTGCTGCAGCCGCTCGGCGCGCGCGGCCAGGCCGAGTGCGCGCCACTCGCCGGTGCCGATTTCGACCTGGTCGAGCGCCTCGCGCAGCTTGTAGCCGTTCCACTCGCGGAACACCGAGAGGGTCGAGCCGTCCAGTGGCGATGTCGAGCGCAGTGCCATGGAACCCCCACCTCGTCTTGTTATGTGGTTACCATACTAGTACCGTGACCCATAGATTACGACACGACCAGCGACGCGCCCAAAGGGAGCCCCCCGGAGACGCCAGGCCGGCGTTGCAGCGCTTGCCAAGGGCTGGGCCATTGACTGCGCACTGCGCCTTGTCCTGACGCCTCCGGGGGGCTCTGGTCGGGTCGAAATCCATAGGTCACGGCACCAAAAAAACCCGGCGATTCGGTTAATCTTTTTGAGCCCCATACCCATGTCCAAACAGACCCTCTGCGTCCTCGGCGGCACCGGTTTCGTCGGTCGCCATCTGGTCCGCCGGCTGCACGACGACGGCCACACCGTGCGCGTCCTGACTCGCCGGCGCGAACGCCACCGCGAACTGCTGGTGCTGCCGCGGGTGACCGTCGACGAGGTCGACAGCGGCGACGGCGACGCCCTGGCCGCCGCCTTCGCCGGCTGCAGCGCCGTGGTCAACCTGATCGGCATCCTCAACGAGGACGGCCGTGACGGCAGCGGTTTCGCCGCCGCCCATGTCGCCCTGCCGGAGCGGGTCGTCGCCGCCTGCCGCGCGGCCGGGGTCGGCCGGCTGCTGCACATGAGCGCGCTCAACGCCGATCCCGACGGGCCGAGCCACTACCTGCGCAGCAAGGGCCGCGGCGAGGCGCTGGTGCACGCCGCCCACGGTCCCGACCTGGCCGTCACCAGCTTCCGGCCGTCGGTGATCTTCGGCCCGGGCGACGGCCTGTTCTGCCGCTTTGCCGGGCTGCTCGAACTCGCCCCGGTGTTCCCGCTGGCCTGCGCCTGGGCCCGCTTCGCCCCGGTCTGGGTCGAGGACGTGGTCCACTGCTTCGTCCAGGCGCTCGACGACCCGGCCACCTTCGGCCAGCGCTACGACCTGTGCGGGCCAGAGGTCTGGACCCTGCACCAGCTGGTCGAGTACAGCGCCCGGCAGGCGGGACTGAACCGCTGGATCGTGCCGCTCGGCCTGCGGCTGTCGCACCTGCAGGGCGGGATCATGGAGTGGCTGCCGACCACCCCGTTTTCGCGCGACAACGTCCGCTCGACCGAGGTCGACAGCGTCTGCAGCGGACCGTTTCCGACCCTTTTCGACCGCGTCCCGGCGACCATCGAGCAGGTGGTGCCGGGCTACCTCGGCCGGCGGCGGAAGAACCCGCGCTACAGCATGTTGCGCCGCCACGCCCGGCGCTGAGCCGGTCTCCGAGCCGGTGCCAGAAGCGTCCGCCGTCGCGAGACGGCGCAGTGGGCGTGGTGGTTCCTGTGCCTGCGCTTATTCGGCGCGCAGCGCCGCGACCGGCTCCAGCCCGGCTGCGCGGCGCGCCGGGATGACCCCGGCCAGCAGGCCGAGCAGCAGCGCCAACGCCTCGGCCAGGCCGAGGTAGAACCACGACACCGCCACCGGCAGCGCCGGCACAAGCAGGCCGAGCAGCAGCGCACCGCCCGCCCCGAGCGCGACCCCGAGCAGCCCGCCCAGCCCGGCCAGCGCCGCCGCCTCGCCGAGGAACAGGCCGACCACCTGCCCCTGGCCGGCGCCGAGGGCGCGCAACAGGCCGACCTCGCCGGTGCGCTCGGTCACGGCGATGGTCATGATGGTCAGCACGCCAACCCCGCCGACCAGCAGCGAAATGCCGCCCAGGGCGGCCACGGCGAAGGTCAGCACGCCGAGCACCGAGTCGAGCACCGCGAGCATCTGCTCCTGGGTGACCAGGGTGAAATCCTCGTGGCCGTGACGCGCCACCAGCCGCGCCCGGACCGCGGCCTGGAGCGCGGCGACGTCGCTGCCCGGGCGGTAAAGCAGGTCGATCTCCATCACCCCGTTGCGGTCGAACAGCCGCTGCGCGCGCGCGGCCGGGATGAACACCGTGTCGTCCATGTCGAAGCCGAGGAACTGCCCCTTGGGCGCCATGACGCCGGTCACCCGGTAGCGCTCGCCGCCGATGCGGATCCGTTCACCCAGCGCCGGCCGCTCGCCGAACAGCTCGCGCCGCAGGGTGGCGCCGAGCACCGCCTGGGCGCGCGCCGAGCCGATTCCGTCGGGATCGAGGAAGCGGCCGACGGCCACCTCGAAACGCCACACCGCCGGCGCCTCGGCGCCGACCCCGAGCACCGTCACCCGGCGCCGGCGCGCCCCCCACTCGACCTCGGCGTTGCCCTGCAGGGCCGGCACCGCAGCGGTCACCTGCGGCAACCGCGCCAGGGCGTCGGCGTCGGCCAGGGTCAGCGGCCGGGTGGTATGGATGGTCGCCGGCGACAGGCCCAGGGTGTTGGTCTTGCCCGGCACCACGGCGAGCAGGTTGGTGCCGAACTGGCTGAATTCGCTGAGGACGAAGCCGCGCACCCCTTCGCCCAGCGCGGTCAGGAGCACCACCGCGGCAATCCCCACGGCGATGCCGAGCATGGTCAGAGCGCTGCGCAGCCGGTGGGCGCCGACGCCGCGCCAGGCCATCTGCAGCTGGTCGGCGAGGCGCACCGCTACCTCCGGGCCAGGGCGGCCACCGGGTCGAGGCGCGCGGCGCGGCGGGCCGGCAGCACGCCGAACAGCAGCCCCAACCCGAGCGCCAGCAGCAGCGCCGCCGGCGGTGCCCACGGCGGAGCGGCGAACTGCAGCGCCGGGTAGGCCAGGCGCAGCAGGGCGTTGGCCCCCGCGGCGACGGCCAGGCCGAGCACGCCGCCGGCCAGCGACAGCAGGCCGGCCTCGACCAGGAACAGCCGGCCGATGCCCGCTGGCGCGGCACCAAGGGCCTTGAGCAGACCGATCTCGGCGGTACGCTGGGTCACCGCGATCAGCATCACGTTCATGATCAGGATCCCGGCCACCGCCAGGCTGATGGCGCCGATGCCGCCGACCGCCAGGGTCAGGACGCCGAGGATGCGGTCGAAGGTCGCCAGCACCGCGTCCTGGGTGATGACGGTGACGTCGTCGTCGCCGTCGTGGCGCGCGCGGATGGTCGCCAGCACCGCGGCCTTGGCCTGCTCCAGCGTGCCGGCGTCGCGCGCCTGAGCCAGCACCCGGAACAGCGACGGCGAGTCGAACAGAGCCTGGGCGAAGGCGACCGGGACCAGCACCAGTTCGTCGAGCTGGACGTCGAGCGAACGGCCGCTGCTGCCGAGGATGCCGATCACCCGGCAGCGGCGATCGGCCAGGCGCAGGGTCGCGCCGAGCGCCGGCGTGGTGCCGAACAGCTCGCGCTCGAGGGTCTGCCCGATGACGCAGACCGCCGTGCTGCGGCGCGGGTCGCCGGCCGGCAGGCCGCGGCCCTGGGCGAGTTCCAGGTCGCGGATGGCGAAATAGTCGCCCGTGGTGCCGACGACGGTGACCTCGCGCTCGCGGCGCGCGCGCGAGGCCGGCACCGAGCCGACGCTGATCGGCGCCACGCGCACCACCTCCGGGCTGCGCAGCAGGGCCAGGGCGTCGTCCAGGGTCAGGTCGCGCGGCGTGGCGCCGAGCAGCGGCGGCGCCCCGCCGACCGTCTCCGAGCGTCCCGGCAGGACGATCACCAGGTCGGTGCCGAGGGCGGCGAACTCGCCAATGACGTAGTGCCGCGCCGCCTCGCCGAGGCCGGTCAGGACGTTGACCGAGGCGACGCCGATGGCCATCGCCAGGCACATCAGCGCCGTGCGCAGGCGAAAGCCGCGCAGCGCGCCGACGGCGAACAGCAGCAGGTCCGCGCCCCTCACGCCACCGCCCCATCGGCGATGCGCCCGTCGACCACCTGGATGCAGCGGCCGGCGCGGCGCCCGATTTCCGGGTCGTGGGTCACCACCAGCAGGGTCAGGCCCGTCGCCAGCAGCCCCTCGAGCAGCGCCAGCACCTCCTGGCCGGAGTGGCGGTCGAGGTTGCCGGTCGGCTCGTCGGCCAGCAGCAGGCGCGGCTGCATGATGGTCGCGCGGGCGATGGCGACACGCTGGCGCTGGCCGCCGGAGAGCTCCTCGGGGCGGTGCCGTTCGCGACCGCTGAGGCCGAACGCCGCCAGCGCCTCGGCCACCCGCGCGCGCCGGGTCTCGCGCTCGACCCCGGCCAGCACCAGCGGCAGGGCGACGTTCTCCGCCGCACTCAGGCGCGGCACCAGGTGAAAGAACTGGAAGACGAAGCCGATCCGGTCGCGCCGCACCGCCGCCCGCGCCTGGCCGTCGAGACCCAGCACGTCTTCGCCGGCCAGACGGTAACTGCCGCACGTCGGCCGATCGAGCAGGCCGATGACATTGAGCAGGGTCGACTTGCCGGAGCCGGACGGCCCCATGATCGACAGGTACTCCCCGGCGGCGATCTGGAGGTCGACGTCGCGCAGGGCGTGCACCACCTGGCCGCCGACGACAAAGTCGCGGCCGATGCCGGCCAGTTCGATCACTGCTCGGCGGCCGCGGGGACGACGCGCGCTCCGGCGGCGATGCCGCTTCCGGGCAGGGCGATCCGGTCGCCCTCGGCGAGGCCGTCGATCACCTCGACCCGCTGCCAGTTGCGCAGCCCGGCGCGGAAGGCGACCGCCTCCAGGGTGCCGTCCCGGGGCCGGTAACGGAGCACGCGATCGCCGTCGAGGACCGCCTCGGCCGGCACCTGCAGCACCCCGTCGTGGGTCGCCAGCAGCACCTCGACGTCGGCCGTGTAGCCCGGCAGCAACAGCTCGAGGCCGAGGTCGACCAGCTCGACCTCGATCTCGACCGTGCGCGCCTGCTTCTCGAACTCCTGCACGTAGGGCGCCACCCGCCGCACCCGGCCCGGGAAGTCGCGCCCGGGAAAGGCGTCGAGACTGACCCGCGCCGGCTGGTCGCGGCGCACGGCCGGGGCATCGACCTCGTCGATCGGTGCGCTGACATAGAGGCAGCCAAGCTCGACCAGGTCGATCGCCGGCGGCGTCGGGATGCCGGGCGGCGACGGGGTGACGAATTCGCCCACCTCGCCGGTGACCTCGGCGACCACCCCGGCGAACGGCGCCCGGATTTCGCTGCGCTCGACCGCCGCCCGGGCCACGGCGATGCGGCTGCGCGCCACCTCCGACCCGGCGCGGGCGGCGCTGCAGGCCGCATCGCGAATGGCCGCCTCGGTCAGCGCCTGGTCGGCCACCTCCTCGGAGACCAGCTTGCGCTCGCGCAGTTGCAGCTGGCGGTTGGCCTCGCGCCGGCCGACCTCGGCACGCAGGCACGCCTGCTCGGTGTTGGACTGGGCCGCGCGCGCCTCGCTCTCGGCCAGCGTCACCTGGGCCAGCAGGTCGCGGTTCCACAGACTCAGCAGCAGCTGGCCCGGCTTGACCCGGTCGCCCTCGTGCACCGCCAGGGTCTCGATGGTGCCGCCGGTCGCCGGCGCCAGGCGCGCCCGACGGCAGGCGTTGACGGTGCCGCCGCGGGTGTTGGCCACCCGCGCCTCGACCGTGCCGCGCTCGACCGTGACCAGCTTGACCGCCAGGGCCTCGGGTCGCGTCGCCCACCAGCCCAGGGCGAGCAGCAGGCCGGCCACCACGCTCAGGGCCAGCAGTCGGTTCCAGCGTCTGTTCATCCCGGTCATCCCTCGGCGCGTCCCGTGCGCCACCGCCCCTCTCCAGTCTAACGGCTGGCACCGGCCTCCGCCGCCAGCGCCTCGAGCCGGCGCCGGCGCTCGGCCGCCGGCAGCCCGGCGAGTTGCTCGACCGCGGCGTAGAACGGCTCCAGCTCGCCGCCGTGGCGGTCCAGCAGCCGGGTGAACGCCGGCACCAGGCGGTGGTAGAGGCCGACGGCATTGAGCTTGGCGTTGTTCAGCCCGCCGGCCAGGAAAGCGTCGAAGCCGGCCGCATTACCCCAGCCGGCACGCAGCACCGCGTAATCGACCTCGGCCTGCGCCAGCAGCGCCGCCTTGGCCGGGCGCAGGGTGGCCACGTCGGTGGTCGAGGCGTAGAGCGTCGCCAGCCGCTGGCGCAGCGCCAACAGCAGGTCCAGCAGCGCCTGCCACCGCGCCTCCTCCGCCGCGTGCAGCGCCCGCAGTTGGCCGTCGGCATCGTGTTGCGCCAGCCAGCGCTGCACCCCCGCCGCGGCGACCGCGCTGGCGAACGACTCGTTGAACAGGGTGTCGCCCGGGACGAACAGCCGCCGGTGCGCCAGTTCGTGGAACAGCAGTTCGGCCAGCCGGTCCGCGCGCCAGGACAGGAAGGTGTCGAGCAGCGGGTCGTCGAACCAGCCCAGGGTCGAGTAGGCGGGCACCCCGCCGACGTGGACGTCGTAACCGCGCGCGCGCAGCCGGTCGGCGTCGCGCGCCGCCGCCGCCGGGTCGAAGTGGCCGCGGTAGGCGAGGCAGCCGACCAGCGGGTAGCACCAGCGCTCGGGTTCGACCGAGAACTCCGGCGCGGCAAAGACGTTCCAGACGACGAACTCCCGCCCGAGGGCGGCGTACTCCCGGTAGCTGCCGCCGGCCGACAACCCGAGTTCGGCGGCAGCGAAGTCGAGTTGCGCGCGCGCCAGGCGCAGGCGTCCGGCCAGCTGCGGGTCGGTGGCGGGGTCGGCCAGCAATGGCGTGATCGGCCGCGCCGCGCGCCACAGTTCGAGCTGACCGCCGGCGGCCCCGGCGTAAAAGCCAAGCGTGCTGCAACCGCCCGCGACCAGGAGCAGCAGCAGGCCGGCTAGTACCGTGACCCATAGATTTCGACACGACCAGCGAGTCGCTGACCGGTCAGCTGCAAGGCGCGGGCCCCCTTTCAAGCAAGCGCAACGCCGCAGATGGCCGCTCAGCGGCTTGCCCGAAGGGAGCCCCCCGGAGGCGCCAGGCCGGCGTTGCACCGCTTGCCAAGGGCTGGGCCATTGCCTGCGCGCTGCGCCTTGCCCTGGCGCATCCGGGGAGCTCTGGTTGTGTCGAAATCTATGGGTCACGGTACTAGGCGCCATCCCATGCTTGGGGAAAATAGCACGCCCCGCTACCATGCCCCGATGGAAACCTATCTGGTCGGCGGCGCGGTGCGCGATCGGCTGCTCGGCCTCGAGGTGCGGGAACGCGACTGGGTCGTGGTCGGCGCGACGGTCGAACAGATGCTGGCGCTCGGCTACCGCCAGGTCGGCCGCGACTTTCCGGTCTTCCTCCATCCCGAAACCGGCGACGAGGTGGCGCTGGCGCGCACCGAGCGCAAGTCCGCGCCCGGCTACCGCGGCTTTGTCGTCCACGCCAGCCCCGAGGTGACCCTGGAGGAGGACCTGCGCCGACGCGACCTGACCATCAACGCCATGGCCGAGGCCGCCGACGGCACCCTGATCGACCCCTTCGGCGGCGCCGAGGACCTGCGCCAGGGCCGGTTGCGCCACGTCTCGCCGGCCTTTGTCGAAGACCCGGTGCGGGTGCTGCGCTGCGCCCGCTTCGCCGCCCGCTTCGCCCACCTGGGCTTTCATGTCAGCCACGCGACCCAGCAGCTGATGCGCACCATGGTGGCCAACGGCGAGGTCGACGCCCTGACCCCGGAGCGGGTCTGGGCGGAACTGGCAGGTGCCCTGGAGACGCCGACGCCGGGCCGCTTTTTCGAGGTGCTGCAGCGCTGCGGGGCGCTGGCGCGGGTGCTGCCGGAGCTCGACGACCTGCTCGGCCCGGCGCCGTCCGGCCACGCCGCCACGGACCCGCCGCGGCCGCTGCGCGCCCTGGCCCGCGCGGTCCGGCTGAGCGCACGCGCCGACCTCCGCTTCGCCGCGCTGGTGCTCGGCTTTGGCCGCGCCGAGCCGGTGGCGGCGCTGTGCGACCGACTGCGGGCGCCGCACGCCTGGCGCGACCTCGGCCGCCTCGCCGCCACCCACCAGGCCGACGTGCGCGCCGCGACCACGCTGGCGCCGGAGGCCCTGCTCGACCTGCTCGAGCAGCTCGACGCCTTCCGCCGCCCGGCGCGCATCGCCGCGCTCGCCGGCGCGGTCCAGGCCGACGACGACCGCGACCTGGACACGCCCTACCCGCCCACCGCGCGCCTCGCCGCGGCCCTGGAGGTCGCCGGCGCGGTCGCCGCCGGCGACCTGGCCGCGGCCGGCCTGCGCGGCCCGGCCATCGCCGGCGAGCTGCGCGCCCGCCGCGTGGCCGCCCTGACCGACCTGCTGCGCAGCCCCGCAAACTGACCCCGACGCCCGCGGTCGCGCCGGCGCGCCCGGCCCGGCGCGGCGACCCGATTTCGCCCCGTTCGATTCCACCGCCCGCTGCTTGGCGCTAGAGTGGGATGGCCAACGGAAGGCGGACAAACGGCACACGGAGGAGCCAACAACAAAACAACGCACCCAAAGAGGTACATCCAATGCATCAGAAAACCACGAATCCGCACGCCTCGGTCCACGCCCTGTTCCAGCAACTGGTCACCCATTTCGACCCCGAAGACGGCGTCATCTGGCTCGACATGCAGTCCCAGCCACGCCCCTGCTTCACCCCGCAACTGCTCGACGAACTGCGCAAATACCAGCGCACGCTCGAAAACCAGGGCGGACGGCTCAAGCACGACGGCGTCCTGCAGACCGTCCACTACCAGGTGCTGACCTCGTCGCTGCCCGGCATCTTCAACCTCGGCGGCGACCTCGAGCGGTTCCTGCACTGGATTCACCTGCGTGACCGCGGCGCCCTCGCCGCCTACGCCCGCGCCTGCATCGACGTCCTCTACCCCAACGCGGTCAACTACCAGTTGCCGATCACCACCATCGCCCTGGTCCGCGGCCAGGCGCTCGGCGGCGGCTTCGAGGCCGCGCTGTCGAGCAGCGTGATCATCGCCGAGGCCAGCGCCCAGCTCGGCCTGCCGGAGATCCTGTTCAACCTGTTCCCCGGCATGGGCGCCTACAACCTGCTCTGCCGCCGGGTCACCCCGCACCAGGCCGAGCAGATGATCCTCAGCGGCCGCCTGTACACGGCGCAGGAGCTGTTCGAGCTCGGCATCGTCGACGTGGTCGCCGACGACGGCGCCGGGGTCGCGGCGGTGGACGAGTACATCCGCCGCCACCGGCGCCAGCGCAACGGCTACCTGGCACTGCAGCGGGCGCGCCAGCGCGCCCACCGCATCTCCTACCAGGAGCTGATCGACATCACCGACATCTGGGTCGATGCGGCGCTCGCCCTGAGCCCCAAGGACCTGAAGGTGATCGAGCGGCTGGTGCGGGCACAGAACCGGGTCACCGCGCCGGCGGTCGCCAGCGGGCGGGCGGCACAGAGCGCCTAGGCGCGGACGTCGCGCGCCCGCTCACGGCGGGCGTCGAAGGCGGCGGCGGTGCGATCGATCAGCGCTGCCAGGGCGGCCGCGGCGGCCCTGGCATCGCCGTGCCGCTGGTCCTGGCACAGCCCGGAGAGGCGCGCGCAGGCGTCGAACAGCCCCTGGGCGCCGACGCTGCCGGCCGAGCCACGCAGCGCATGCAGTTCGTCGCGCGCCTGCTGGTAGCGACCGGCCGTCACCTCGCTGGCGATCTTCTGCTGCAGGCCGCGCGCGTCGCTGATGAACCCGGAGAACAGCTCGCAGAGGAAGCCGTCGCCACCGCCGAGCTGTTCGATGTGCCGCAGCACCCGCTCCTCGAGCAGGGTCGCCGGTTCGTCCCGTCCCGGCGCCGGCGCGGCGGCGGCCGGTGCCGACGCGGGCGTCGCCGGCGCCGGATCGCCGATCGCCAGGCGGTCGACCGTCTGCAGCAGCGCGGCGGTCTCCACCGGCTTGCTCAGGTAGGCGTCGGCGCCCGCAGCCAGCGCCTCCTCGCTCGCCTCGCGGGTGGCGTTGGCCGACAGCACCAGCCACGGCAGGCGGGGCTGGCCCGCCTCCAGCACCCGGTAGAGGCGCAGCGCCTCGAGGCCGCCCATCTCCGGCATCTGGATGTCGGCGATCACCAGATCGAACGGGCCCGCCTCGAGCAGGTCGAGCAGCTGGTCGCCGTTGCCGGCCAGCTTGACCCGGTGGCCGGCGCGGGTGAGCACCAGCGACAGCACCTTCTGGTTGGTGGGGTTGTCCTCGGCCAGGGCGATGGTCAGCTTGCGCCGCCGCGTCCCCGGCTCCTGCAGCCGCTCCGCCAGCCGCACCACCCCCTCGATCGGCTCGTGCTCGGTGCAGGCGGCGTGCAGGGCGTTGTACAGCAGCCGCTTGTCCAGCGGCATGCCGAGCATCGACGAGTAGCCGGCGTGCAGCAGGTCGATCTCGGCGGTGTCGGTGGTGCGCCCGAGCAGGATGGCCGAGACCTCGTGCAGGCGCAGGTCGTCGCGCAGCAGGGCGGCGAACTCGAGCGGCGAGAAGTCGAGCGCCGAGCCTTCGACCAGCACGATCTGGTAGGGCTGGGCGTCGCGCAGCCCCTCGGCCAGGCGGGCGAACACCTCGGCGCTGGTGGCGCAGACCACCGGCTCGATGCCCCAGCCGCGCAGCACCGCCACCAGCTCCCGGGCCTCGATCGCCAGCAGCAGCACGCGGGTCTGGTCGAGGCGCGCGCCGACGGCCTGGCCGGTCTCGGCCTGCGGCGGCTGCTTGGCCAGCGGCAGCTCGAACCAGAAGGTGGTGCCGACGCCGAGTTCGCTGTCGAAGCCGATCTGGCCGCCGAGCCGCTCGACCAGCTGGCGCGCAATGGTGGTGCCCAGCCCGGTGCCGCCGAAGCGCCGGGTGGTGGTCTCGTCGGCCTGGGCGAAGCTGTCGAACACCCGTGCGCGCGCGGCCGGCGGGATGCCGACGCCGGTGTCGATCACCTCGAAACGGACGCCGACGGTGTCGCTCTCCTCGCGGGTCGGCGCCACCCGGATCTCGATGCTGCCCTGCTCGGTGAACTTGATCGCGTTGCCGACCAGGTTGATCAGCACCTGGCGCAGGTGCTGGGCGTCGCCGTGGCACAGGAACGGGGTCTGCGGGTTGATGTGCACCCTGCAGTCGAGCCCCTTGGCCGCGGCCTGCGGCGCGAGCATGCGCGCGGTCGAGTTGACCAGGGCGTGGAGGTCGAAATCGATCTCCTCGATCTGCACCTTGTCGGCCTCGATCCGGGCCAGGTCGAGCACCTTGTCGATCAGTGACAGCAGGGTGCGCGCCGAGGCCTGGATGGTGCGGGCGAAGTCCTTCTGTTCGCTCGACAGCCGGGTCTCCATCAGCAGGTCGGACATGCCGATGACGCCGTTCAGCGGGGTGCGCATCTCGTGGCTCATGTTGGCGACGAAACGGCTCTTGGCCTCGCTCGCCAGCCGCGCCCGGTCGACCGCCTCCTCCAGCCGCCGGATCAGGGTGGCGATGTAGAACGGCAGCACCAGCAGGGTCACCAGCAGGCCGATGCCGAGCACCGGGTGGCCGGTCCAGAAGCGGCTCGCCAGCAGCACCGCGCCGAAACTGGCCACGCTCAGCGCGGTGGCCAGATAAAGGTAGCGCGAGCCGTAGCGGAAGCCGTTGCCGACCACCACCCAGAGGTAGACGCCGTAGAGCGGCGAGGCCGCCTCGCCGCCGAGGTAGAGCGCCGCGCTGGTGGCGCCGAAGTCGACCAGCATGCCGGCGATGCGCCGCACCGGCGACGGCGCCGGCTGCAGCGCGATCCAGCCGAGCAGCCCGAGCGAGCAGCCGATGAACAGCACCACCGCGACCAGCAGCGCCGACTCGGTCCCCTCCAGCTGGCCGTCGGCCATCACCGCCGCAGTCAGGTAGCTGACCAGCAGCAGGCCGAGCACCATGCGGATCAGCGCCTGCTCGTGCTCGCTGTCGCTGCGGCCGCGAAAACGGGCCAGGACGCGCGCGAACGGGCCGGGACGTCGCGACGCGTCCATCGCTTCAGCCGGGTCCGGCGCCGCTGGCGGCCAGGTCGGGGAAGTCGTCGGCCAGGCGGGTCTGGATCTCGAGCACCCCGGCCTGGTTGCCCAGGAACAGGTCCAGGCAGTCGGGATCGAAGTGGCGGCCGCGCTCGCTGGCGAGCAGGTCGAAGGCGCGTTCGCTGCTCCAGGCCGCCTTGTACGGGCGCACACAGGTCAGGGCGTCGTAGACGTCGGCCACGGCGACGATGCGCGCGATCAGCGGGATCGCCTCCCCGGCCAGGCCGCGCGGGTAGCCGCTGCCGTCGAAGCGCTCGTGGTGGTTGAGGGCGACGATGGCCCCGCTCTGCAGGTACTTCGACGGGCTGTCCTTGAGGATCTCGTAGCCGATCAGCGAGTGGCGCTTCATCACCTCGCGCTCTTCCGGCGTGTGGCGGCCGTTCTTGAGCAGGATGGTGTCGGAGATGCCGACCTTGCCGATGTCGTGCATCGGCGCGGCGCACTCGATGATCTCGCACTCGGCCTCGGGCAGGCCGAAGCCCTCGGCGATCAGGCGCGAGAACTGGGCCACGCGCAGCACGTGGTTGCCGGTGTCCTCGTCGCGGTGCTCGCCGGCCCGGGCCAGGCGCAGCAGGGTCTCGCGCTCGCGCTGCAGGATCTGGTGGGTGGCCAGCTTGACCTGCTGCTCGAGCCAGGCGGCGCGGTCGGCAATGATCTTCTGCTGGTTGCGCAGGGTCAGCAGATTGCGGCAGCGCGCCAGGCACTCGAAGTGGTCGACCGGCTTGGTCAGGAAGTCGGTGGCGCCGGCCTCGAGGGCCTCGTAGCAGATCGCCTTGTCCTCGACGATGGTGATCATCACCAGCGGGACCTCGCGGTAGCCGGGCAGGCGGCGCAGGCGGCGGGTGAACTCGACGCCGTCGATGCCCGGCATCTTGTAGTCGGTCAGGACCAGGTCGCAGACCTCGCTGCGGGCCCAGTCGAGCGCGCGCTCGGCGTCGCCGACGTCGATGACGCGGACGTCGTCGTCGATCTTGCGCATCAGCTCGCCAAGGAGCCGGCGACCGGTCGACTGGTCGTCGACGATCAGGATTGTGGGCAAACGGCCTCCAGTCCGGTCCGTCGGCATCTACGCGCCGCGCGTCCGGAACCCCCGGGGTGACGGCCAGTTTGCCGAGGCCACCGGTCGCTGGCAAGCGCGCGCGGCACGGGTCAGAGCCGCGCGCGCAGGTCCCTGAGGGCGAAACCGCGCAGCGGCCGGTCGCAGCCGCGGGTCAGGGCGATGGCCTGGAAGCGCTCGCCCATCTCGCCCGGCAGGGTCAGCGCCCGGGCCTCGCCCATGCGCGCGAGGTGGGCCGCGGTGGCGTCCGGGTCGCTCGCGGCGAGCAGGGTGTCGAGCCCGCAACCGAGCAGGAAGTGCGCCTGGGTGGTGTAGCCCGCCAGCGTCAGGCCGGCGCCGTGGCCGGCCTCGGCGATGGCGGTGAAATCGACATGGGCGGTGATGTCCTGCAGCCCGACCAGGCGCAGCGGGTCGGCGTGCGCGCGCTGGCGATAGTGGCATTGCAGCGTGCCGTCGACCCGCTGCGGGTGGTAGTACTCGCGCCGCGGGTAGCCGTAGTCGACCAGCAGCAGCGCGCCCACCGCGAGCGCCTCGGCCAGCGACGCGATCCACGGCGCCAGCCGCAGGCAGAGCTCCGAGGTGTAGCCGTCGGCCAGCGGGCCGACCTCGGCGCGCAGCGCGGCCACCCGCGCCGCCAGCGCCGCCGAGGCCGGGCGCCAGGCCCAGGCGAAGCGGTCGCCGGCAAGCGCCACGAACGCCTCCTCGACCCGCTCGGCGGCCAGCCGGAAGCGGCTGACCGGCAGCGCGTCGGCGACCTCGTTGCCGAAGATCAGGCCGCGGAAACCGCCCTCCGGCAGGGTGTCGAGCCAGCGCACGCGGTCGGCCAGCCGCGGCACCCGGCGCGCCAGCGTCGCCTGCTGCTCGGCGCGCAGGGTGCCGCTGAGTTCGAGGATCAGGTAGCGGTCGGGCAGGCGGCCGGCGGCGGCCAGCGCCTGCAGCAGATCGGCGGCGAGGGTGCCGCGTCCGGCGCCGAGTTCCAGCAGGTCGCCGCCGCCGAGCGTCTCCAGCAGCTCGCCGGCCTGCGCGGCCAGGCAGCCGCCGAACAGCGACGAGAGTTCCGGCGCGGTGACGAAGTCGCCGTCGCGGCCGAAGCGGCGCGAGCCGGCGCTGTAGTAGCCGAGCCCGGGGGCGTACAGCGCCAGCTCCATGAAGCGGTCGAACGGCAGCGCCCCGCCGGCGGCGGCGATCGCCGCGCGCAGGGCGGCCGCCACGCGGGCGCCATGGGCGCGCGCGGCGGCATCCGGCTCGGGCAGCTGGGCGAAGGCGTCGGGGCGCATCATGGCGGGCTCGCGGCTCCGGGACGAGACAAGCTAAAGTGACGGGATGGACGATTCTACACCCCGCCTGGACGGCCAGGTCGCGCTGGTCACCGGCGCCGCCCACCGCATCGGCGCCGCCATCGCCCGCCGCCTGCACGGCGCCGGCATGAACCTGGTGATCCACTACCGCAGCTCGGCGACGGCGGCCGAGACCCTGGCGACCGAACTCAACGGCCGGCGCGCCGACTCGGCGACGGCGCTCGGCGCCGACCTGCTCGACCTCGCCGCGCTCGGCCCGCTGGCGGACGCCGCCGCCGCGGCCTTCGGCCGGCTCGACCTGCTGGTCAACAACGCCTCGACCTTCTACCCGACCCCGGTCGCCGAGGCGACGCCGCAGCAGTGGGACGACCTGATCGGCAGCAACCTGCGTGCCCCGTTCTTCCTCGCCCAGGCGGCGCGGCCGCACCTGAAGGCGCGCCACGGCGCCATCGTCAACATCGTCGACATCCACGCCGACCGGCCGCTGGCCGAGCACCCGATCTACTCCATCTCCAAGGCCGGCCTGGCGATGCTGACCCGGTCGCTGGCGCGCGAGCTCGGCCCCGAGGTGCGGGTCAACGGCGTCGCCCCGGGGGCGATCCTCTGGCCCGAGGCCGGGCTGTCGGCGGCGGAGCAGCAGGCGATCCTCGACCGCGCGGTGCTCGGCCGTCGCGGCGACCCGGACGACATCGCCCGCGCGGTGCTCTACCTCTACCGCGACGCCGGCTACGTCACCGGCCACGTGCTGCCGGTCGACGGCGGGCAGTCGCTGGTGTTGCGCTAGGAGGGCATAAAGTCGTCGCTCCTGCAACGTACCGCACCCGGCAGGAGGCCCGACCCCGGGCCGAACCGGCGTCGCCACGGCAAGCGTCCGCTCGTGCCCCGGATCGCGGCCCTGGGCCGGAGGGGTGCCGCCCGGCACGTGGCCGGCACGTCCCCTTGCTCCATACCGCCCCTGGGCTGTCAGCGTGGCCCGTGCAGCGTCACCCGCCGGTCGGGGCGCGGCACCGTGGCGCCAAAGCGCTGGCCGCAGGCGTTGACCGCCTCGAGTTCGACCGGCCCGGCGTGGCGGCCGAGGCCGAAGTGCAGGGTGAGGTCGTCCTGGCTGCCGGTGCCGCGGCCAATGCGCACCGTGCGCACCTGCACCCGCGCACCGGCGCGCAGCGTCACCCGGGCGCCGACCCCGGCGCGATTGCAGCGCGGGTCGTCAAGGCGGACGGCGAGCCAGTGGCCGCCCGGGCCGCGGTTGCGCAGCAGGCGCACGCCGTCGGCGCTGGCGACCAGCAGGTCGAGGGCGCCGTCGCCGTCGGCATCGGCAAAGGCTGCGCCCCAGCCGTTGGCGACCCGTGCACCGGCGCGCCAGCTGACGTCGCGGAAGCGGCCGTGGCCGTCGTTGAGGTAGAGCCGCGACCAGCGTCCCGGATAGATGGCGGTGACCAGCAGGTCGAGATCGCCGTCGTTGTCGACGTCGCCGAGCGCGGCGTCGGATTCGGTCTCGGCGAAGTGCAGGCCGGCGGCCGCGCGCCGGTCGCCCAGCGGCGGCGGCGTGCCGGCGCCGCTGAGCAGCAGCTGGGTGCGGTCGGAGAATTCGATGAAGCGCGGATGCGCCAGGTTGGTCAGCACCAGGTCCTCGCGGCCGTCGCCGTCGAGATCGCCCGGGGCGACGGCGATGGTGTGGCCGAAGGCGCCGCCGCGGTTGGCGCCGCGCACCCCCCAGGCCGCCCCGGCCTCGACGAAGCGGCCGTCGCCGCGGTTGCGCCAGAGCAGGTTGGGGCCGAGCCGGTAGTTGCCGACCACGGCGTCGGGCCGGCCGTCGCCGTCGACGTCGCTCCAGGCCAGGCCGCGCCCGCACAGCGGGGTCTCGGTCACCATGCCCGCCGCCGCGGTGGCGTCGCTGAAGCCCCCGTGGCCGTCGTTGAGCAGCAGCTGGTCGGCGTTGCACAGGCCGCGCCGGCTGCCGCCGCGCTCGTAGTTGGCCAGGTAGAGGTCGAGGTCGCCGTCGCCGTCGAGGTCGGCGTAGGCGGCCGCCTCGGTGCGCCGGTGCGCGGCGTCCGGCAGCGGCCGCTCCATCCAGCCGGCCGCGCCCCGGTTGAGCAGCAGCCGGTTGCGCTCGCCGCCGGTCAACAGCAGGTCGGCGGCGCCGTCGCCGTCGACGTCGGCCCAGAGGCCGCCGGTGACCGGCGGTCCGGGCGGCCGCGGCAACTCGTCGAACCGGCCGCGGCCGTCGTTGCGAAACAGCCGGCCGTCGAGCAGCAGGTCGGGGGCGCCGTCGCCGTCGGCATCGCCCCAGGCCACGCGCTGGGCGCGAACCCCGGCCAGGCCGGCCGCCGCGGTGACGTCGTCGAATGCCGGACCGCCCGCGCGGGCCAGGAACCAGTCGCGCGCCGGCCCCGGGTGGCCGTGGCGCGCCGCCAGCAGGGCCGCCAGCTGGGTCTCGGCCGCCGGCAGCGGGCCGGCCGCCAGCGCCTCGGCGAAGTGGGCGATCGCGGCGTCGTCCGCGCCGGCCGCCGCGGCCAGTTCGCCGAGCAGCAAGGCGACCTCGGCCGACGGCGGATCGGCCGTCGGGGCGGCGCGCAGCACCTGCGCCGCCCGGTCCGGTTCGCCCTGGAGCCGGAACAGGCGGGCACGGGCCAGCGCCAGGCGCACCGCGACCCGATCCCAGAGCCACGCCCGCGCAGCGGCATCGAGCCCCGACGGCGGCGGCTCCAGCGTCTCCGGGCCGGCCTCGCGTTCAGCCCGCGCCAGCAGGTCGGCGATCTCGGCCGGGCGGGCGACGTCGCCGCGCTCGAGCGCCCACTCGGCCAGGCCGAGGGCGACCCGCCACGACGGCAGCGCCGCCGCGTCGAGTCCGAGCAGGCCGCGCGCCGTGGCCAGGTCGGGCGGCGTGGCCGTGGCCAGGACCCAGCGCACCACGACGTCGGCCTGGCGGTAGGCCGGCGCCAGCGCCAGCAGCCGGCGGGCGAGCGCCTGGCGCCCCTCCGGGGTGGGCGCGCCGAGCAGCTCCTCGAACAGGTTGGCACTGACGTAGTCCCGTTCGGCCGGGCTGGCCGCGGCCGCCGCCAGCCGCTCCAGCAGCGGTTCCCGGGCGGCGCGGTCCCAGCGCGCCAGGTGACCGCGGTAGGCGGCCTGCAAATGGCTGAAATCATTGGGCGCCCGGGCGAGCAGGGCGTCGATCTCCTGCGCCACCCCGGCCGCGGCCCGGGTCCGGTCGGCGGCCGACTCCAGCCGCACCTCCCAGCAGAGCGGCCGCCAGCCGGGGGCATCCGGCAGCAGCCCGGCGAGCTGGTCGCAGCCGGCCGCGGCCTGGTCGATCAGGTTGGCGTCGAAACTGGCGCCGACCCGGGCATGGACCAGGCTGGCGGCGGACAGCGGGTCGTCGGGAAGCGGCAGCGGGGCGAGCACGGCCAGCGCCGAACGCGGCCGGCGCTCCCCGCGCAGGCGGGCCGCCTCGGCCAGCAGCGGTTCCAGCGCCGGCGCCGTCGGGCCCGGCGGCAAGGGGGCACAGGCACTGGCCAGCAGGGCGAAAAAAAGCGCGACCGGCGCAGATACGCAGTGCACAAGGGTGCTGTATAATCGCCGGCCCTCGCTCCCTGGTACTCCCTGCATGCTCGACCACCTGCGCAACGTCGCCATCATAGCCCACGTCGATCACGGCAAGACGACGCTGGTCGACAAGCTCCTGGCCCAGTCCGGCACCCTGGGCGTGCGCTACACCACGCCCGACCGGGCGATGGACAGCAACGACATCGAGCGTGAGCGCGGCATCACCATCCTGTCCAAGAACACCTCGCTGACCTGGCGCGACTACCGCATCAACATCGTCGACACCCCGGGCCACGCCGACTTCGGCGGCGAGGTCGAGCGCGTGCTGTCGATGGTCGACTCGGTGCTGCTGCTGGTCGACGCCGTCGACGGGCCGATGCCGCAGACCCGCTTCGTTACCCAGAAGGCGTTCGCCCTCGGCCTCAAGCCGATCGTCGTCATCAACAAGGTCGACCGCCCCGGCGCCCGGCCGCACTGGGTGCTGGACCGCACCTTCGAACTGTTCGACCGCCTCGGCGCCACCGACGAGCAGCTCGACTTCCCGGTGGTCTACACCTCGGCGCTCAACGGCACCGCCTCGCTGACCGCCGAGGTCCAGGGCGCCGACATGACGGCGCTGTTCGAGACCATCGTTGCCCGCGTGCCGCCGCCGCCGGTCGATCCCGACGGGCCGTTCCGGATGCAGATCTCGACCCTGGACTACTCCAGCTACGTCGGCGTCATCGGCATCGGCCGTATCGCCCGCGGCACCGCCCACCGCAACATGCCGGTGACCGTGGTCACCGCCAGCGGCAGCCGCCGCTCCGGGCGCGTGCTGCAGATCCTCGGTTTCCACGGCCTCGAGCGCACCGAGGTCGAGACCGCGGCGGCCGGCGACATCGTCGCCGTGACCGGGCTCGAGACCCTCGACATCTCCGACACCCTGTGCAACCCGGCCGCCCCCGAGGCGCTGCCGCCGCTGACCGTCGACGAGCCGACGGTGAGCATGACCTTCCAGGTCAACACCTCGCCACTGGCCGGCAAGGACGGCAAGTACCTGACCTCGCGCCAGATCCGCGAGCGCCTGCTGCGCGAGATCAAGCACAATGTCGCCCTGCATGTGGCGCCGACCGAGGACCCGGACAAGTTCCGCGTCTCCGGCCGCGGCGAGTTGCACCTGTCGATCCTGATCGAGAACATGCGCCGCGAAGGCTACGAGTTGGCGGTGTCGCGGCCCGAGGTGATCGTGCGCATCATCGACGAACAGCGCTGCGAGCCGTACGAGCTGCTCACCGTCGACGTCGAGGAGGCCAACCAGGGCGGCATCATGGAGGCGCTCGGCGCCCGCCGTGCCGAACTGCTCGACATGCAGCCCGACGGCCAGGGCCGCGTGCGCCTGGACTACCAGATCCCGGCGCGCGGCCTGATCGGCTTCCAGACCGAGTTCCTTACCCTGACCCGCGGCACCGGCCTGCTGCACCACGTCTTCGACCACTACGCCCCGTGCTCGGCCGAGGCGATCGCCGGCCGGCGCAACGGCGTGCTGATCGCCAACGCCGCCGGCAAGAGCCTCGGCTACGCGCTGTTCAACCTGCAGGAGCGCGGACGGCTGTTCGTCGGCCCCGGCGAGGAGCTCTACGAGGGCATGGTGGTCGGCATCCACTCGCGCGACAACGACCTGGTGGTCAACCCGTTGAAGGCCAAGCAGCTGACCAACATCCGCGCCTCCGGCAGCGACGAGAACATCCTGCTGACCCCACCGGTGCGGCTGACCCTGGAGCAGGCGCTGGAGTTCATCGACGACGACGAGCTGGTCGAGGTGACGCCCAAGGCGGTCCGCGTGCGCAAGAAGTTCCTCAAGGAGCACGAGCGCAAGAAGGCCTCCCGCGGCGCCGCGTGAGCGCGGCCCCAGGGTCCCCCACCGGCAGCCCATCGCACTACCCTGACCGCCACGGGAGCGACGCCAAGCGCATGACCACGACCCTCTACATCGACGGCGAGGCCGGCACCACCGGCCTGGAGATCCGCGCCCGGCTGGCCGCGCGCGACGACCTCGAGCTGCTGGCGATCGACCCGGCGCGGCGCAAGGACCCGGAGGCGCGGCGCGAACTGCTGGCGGCGGCCGACATCGCCATCCTCTGCCTGCCCGACGACGCCGCGCGCGAGGCCGTGGCCCTCGGCGCCGGCAGCGGCACCCGCTTCATCGACGCCAGCACCGCCCACCGCACTGCCGCGGGCTGGGTCTACGGCCTACCCGAACTGTCGCCGGCGCAGCGCGCTGCCGTCGCCGGGGCGCGCCAACTGGCCAACCCCGGCTGCCACGCCACCGGCTTCATCGCCGCGGTCTACCCGCTGCTCGCCGCCGGCGTCCTCGCCCCCTCGGCCGCGCTCTCCTGCACCTCGCTGACCGGTTACAGCGGCGGCGGCAAGGGGATGATCGAGGCCTACGAGGCGGCCGCGCCCGACGATCCGCACATGAGCTCGGCGCGCCACTACGCCCTCGGCCTGGCGCACAAACACCTGCCCGAAATGACCCGGGTCTGCGGCCTCGACCACGCGCCGGTCTTCCTGCCGGTGGTCGGGCGCTTCTACCGCGGCATGCTGGTGACGGTGCCGCTGCACGTGCACACCCTGGCGCGGCCCCTGGGCGCGCGCGCGATCCACGAGCTGGTCGGCGCCCACTACGCCGGCGAGCACTTCGTCCGGGTGCAGCCGTTCGCCGGCGAGGACGTGCTCGAGGCCGGCTTCCTCGACGCCACCGCGTGCAACGGCAGCAACCGGCTGGAGCTGTTCGTCTTCGGTCACGACCGCCAGGTGGTGCTCGCCAGCCGCCTCGACAACCTCGGCAAGGGGGCCGCGGGCGCGGCGGTGCAGAACCTCAACATCATGCTCGGCCTCGACGAGCGCACCGGCCTGGAGTAGCCGCCTCCGGCCCGCTTTCCCGGGAGCCACGCCAAACGGGAGGCCCATGGGCCTCCCGCTGCGTTTCGGACCGTCGGCCGATCAGTCGAAGGCGGAGCCCGGCTTCAGACCGGCGGCACGCAGGATCAGCGCCAGTGGACAGAAGCGGGTGAACGCCGCCTGCAGCATCACCACGCCAACCAGGGCGGTGAACAGCAGCCACAGGGGCGAGTGGAGCTGCGCCAGCCCCAGGCTGAGCAGAATGAAGAGGCCGGCGAAGGCCAGCACGGCACGATCGATGTTCATCCAGACCTCCATGGCGTCGGTCCACGACCGGTTAAAAATTAGTGTTCGCTAATATACTTATGTTCTACCCGATTGCAAGCCCCGACCGGGACCGCTGACGGCCCGCGCCGGCGGCAGAGACGGCTACCGGCGACCGGCCGCGCGCGCTACCTTGGGACCGGGACCCCGCGGTGCCGGGACCTGCGGGCGCAACCTGACCGGGTGGAGGGCGATGGGCTTCCTGTTGATCGGCTGCGCGCTGCTGGGCTCGATCCTCGGCCTGTTCTGGGCCAAGGACCGTATGCGTCGCCCATGGCTGGCGCGCCTGGCCTACAGCGAATTCACCATGCGAATGACGGTGATCGCCTGTGCGCTGATCGTGATCGGCGTGCTGGTGTCGCTGGATCGACTGTTCGGCTGACGGCCGCGGCCAAGGCAGCGCCGGCAGCTTGGCTGCTGGTCATGGGTGTGCAGCGTGGGGGCGGAGAGAGTCGGTGGCCGGGCGCGGTTCCGGGTTGAGGTTTGCAGGGCTCTTGCCGGCCCTTTCACCCCTTATTCTGATGGTCCACCCTGCGTGACCTGACGCGCCGTAACGTGCTTTGTTGTCGTTGTGATCCGCCGGCGGCTGGTCAGCAAAACCCTGTCGAGGGTCAGAAATAGCACGGCCTCGACGGGGTGTCTGTCGGAAAAGTTCTACAACCACACCGGTTTCGGCGCCGCCAGCGGACGCCGTGGCGCGGCACGGCAACCCACCGTTGCGCCGTGGCCCCGTCCGCGACCGCGCGCCGGCGCAAGGCGCTTGCACCGCTTTGGTACGGATGGCTCAATCGCTCCCATGCCCGTCCCGTTGCCAGCGCACCCGCGATGATCGCCCTGCTCCAGCGGGTCAGCGAGGCCGGCGTCGAGGTGGCGGGCGAGCGCATCGCCGCCATCGGCCCGGGGCTGCTGGTGTTGCTCGGGATCGAGCGCGGCGACGACCAGGGAACGGCTGCGCGCCTGCTCGAGCGCGTGCTCGGCTACCGGGTGTTCGAGGATGCGCAGGGGCGGATGAACCGCTCGCTGGTCGCGGTCGGCGGCGGCCTGCTGCTGGTGCCGCAGTTCACCCTGGCCGCCGACACGCGCCAGGGCACCCGCGCCAGCTTCACCCCGGCGGCCCCGCCGGAGACCGGCGCGCGGCTGTTCGCGTGGTTCGTCGACCAGGCCCGGGTGGCCCATGGCGACGTCGCCTGCGGCCGCTTCGGCGCCCAGATGCAGGTCCACCTGGTCAACGACGGTCCGGTCACCTTCTGGCTGCAGGTGACGCCGCGATGAGTCGGCTGATCTTCCGCGTGGTGCTGATCGCGGGGCTGCTGACCGGGCTGCTGCTGTTGCTGCGGCCGCCGCAGCCGCCGCCGGAAGGGCGCCCGGCGACCCGGCCGTGGGAGGTGCAGGTCGACGGCCGCGGCGGCAGCCGCGCCTTCGGCCTCGAACTCGGCGTGGCGACCCTGGCCGAGGCCGAGCGGCGCCTCGGCAGCGAGGCCGAGGTGACGCTGTTCCAGCCACCGGACGGTGAGCTGGTGCTGGAGGCCTTTTTCGACGACCTCGCGCCGGGCGGGCTGAAGGCCGACTTCGTACTGGTGCTCGACCTGGCGGCCGCGGACCTGGCGGCGCTCCACGCCCGCGGCCTGCGCATCGCGCGCGGCCGTGACGGCATCCGCCGGGTGCAGCTCGATCCGCTCGACCTGCCGCTGGCGCGGGCGGCGCCGATCGTCACCATCACCTACCTGCCGGCGATCGACCTCGACCCGGAGGCGCTGGCGCGGCGCTTCGGGCCGCCGGCGGAGCGGGTCGCCGAGGATCCGGGCGTGACCCACTGGCTCTACCCGGCCCTTGGCCTCGACATCGTCGTCGCCGCTGGCGGCAAGGAGGTGCTGCAGTATGTCGCGCCGCGCCGGTTCGAGCGGCTGGCGGCGCCGCTGCGCGCCCCGGGCGCGGCGGCCCGGCCGTAGCGGCACGACCGGCGCGGGTCAGAGCGCCGGTTCGGCGTCGTCGCCCGGGTCGTGGTAGGGGACGCTGAGCTCGTGCACGGCGTCGATGAAGGCGCCGGCGTGGGCCGGGTCGACGTGCTGGTGGATGCCGTGGCCGAGGTTGCAGACATGCCCCGGCCCGGGACCGTAGGCGGCGAGGATGGTCGCGACCTCCTCGCGGATGCGCTGCGGCGGGGCGTAGAGCACGCTCGGGTCCATGTTGCCCTGCAGGGCGACGCGGTCGCCGACCCGCCGCCGGGCGTCGCCGAGGTCGGTCATCCAGTCGACGCCGAGGGCGTCGGCGCCGCTGTCGGCCAGCGCCTCCAGCCAGGCGCCGCCGCCCTTGGTGAACAGGGTCACCGGCACCCGGCGTCCCTCGGCCTCGCGGGTCAGGCCGGCGACGATGCGCTGCATGTAGGCGAGCGAGAAGGCGCGGTAGTCGCGCCCGGTCAGCACCCCGCCCCAGGTGTCGAAGATCATCACCGCCTGGGCGCCGGCGGCGATCTGGGCGTTGAGGTAGGCGGTGACGGCGTCGGCCAGGGTGGCGAGCAGCTGGTGCAGCAGCTCCGGCTGGCCGAACAGCAGCGCCTTGATCAGGGCGTACTCCTTGGACGAGCCGCCCTCGACCATGTAGGTGGCCAGCGTCCACGGGCTGCCGGAAAAACCGATCAGCGGCACGCGCCCGGCCAGCGCGCGGCGGATCACCCGCACCGCCTCCATGACGTAACCGAGGTCCGCTTCCGGGTCGGGCACACCGAGGGCGCGGATGGCGGCGGCGTCGCGCACCGGGCGGGCGAAGCGCGGCCCCTCGCCGGCCTCGAAGGTCAGTCCCAGCCCCATGGCGTCGGGGATGGTCAGGATGTCGGAAAAGAGGATCGCGGCATCCAGCGGGTAGCGCTCCAGCGGCTGCAGCGTCACCTCGCAGGCCAGGTCCGGGGTCTTGCACAGGGTCATGAAGTCGCCGGCGCGGGCCCGGGTGGCACGGTATTCGGGCAGGTAGCGGCCGGCCTGGCGCATCATCCAGACCGGGGTGACGTCCACCGACTGGCGCAGCAGGGCGCGCAGGAAGCGGTCGTTGTGCAGTTCGGCCATCGCCGTCTCCTGTCGCTGCGCGGGTGGGTTCATACGTCGAGGTAGTCGAGGATGCCCTCGGCCGCCTGGCGTCCTTCCCAGATAGCGGTGACCACCAGGTCGGAGCCGCGCACCATGTCGCCGCCGGCGAACACCTTGGGGTTGTTGGTCTGGAACGGAAAGCTGCCGTCGGCCGGGGCACGCACCCGGCCGCCGTCGTCGGTGGTGATGTCGTACTTGGCGAACCAGGGCGCCGGGCTCGGGCGGAAACCGAAGGCGACGATGACCCGGTCGGCGGGGATGACCTCCTCGCTGCCGGGCACCACCACCGGGCTGCGCCGGCCGCGCGCATCGGGGGCGCCGAGTTCGGTGGTGACCACCTTGACCCCCTCGACGCTGATGTCGCCGACGATCTCGACCGGCTGCCGGTTCCACAGGAAGCGCACCCCCTCCTCCTTGGCGTTGGCCACCTCGCGCCGGCTGCCCGGCATGTTGCGCTCGTCGCGCCGGTAGGCGCAGGTGACCGACGCCGCCCCCTGGCGCACCGAGGTGCGGTTGCAGTCCATGGCCGTGTCGCCGCCGCCGAGGACCACCACGCGCTGGCCCTCCATGTTGACCAGCCGCTCGCCCGGGTCGCTGACGCCGAGGGTGTGGCGCGCGCTGGAGACCAGGAACGGCAGCGCCTCGTAGACGCCGGGCAACGCCTCGCCGGGGAAGCCGCCCTTCATCGAGGTGTAGGTGCCCATGCCGAGGAACACCGCGTCGTACTCGTCGAGCAGTTGCTGGAACGGCACGTCGCGACCGACCTCGGTGTTGAGGAAGAAGCGGATGCCCATGCCCTCGAGCACCTGGCGGCGGCGCTTGACCACCGCCTTCTCCAGCTTGAAGTCGGGGATGCCGAAGGTCAGCAGGCCGCCGATCTCCGGGTTGCGGTCGTAGACGTGGGCCTTGACCCCGTGCCGCACCAGCAGGTCGGCGCAGCCGATGCCGGCCGGGCCGGCGCCGATCACCGCGACCCGCTTGCCGGTCGGCCGCACCGCCGACAGGTCGGGCTTCCAGCCCTGTGCCAGGGCGGTGTCGGTGATGTACTTCTCGATCGCGCCGATGGTCACCGCGCCGAAGCCGTCGTTGAGCGTGCAGGCGCCCTCGCACAGCCGGTCCTGCGGGCAGACGCGGCCGCAGATCTCGGGCAGGGCGTTGGTCTGGTTCGACAGCTCCGCGGCCTGCGCCAGGTTGCCCTCGGCGACCAGCTTGAGCCAGTTGGGGATGTAGTTGTGCACCGGGCACTTCCACTCGCAGTACGGGTTGCCGCAGGCGAGGCAGCGCTCGGCCTGGGCCGCGGCGGTCTGGGCGTCGAACTGGCCGTAGATCTCGCAAAAGCGCCGGATGCGCTCGTCGACCGGCATCTTGTCCGGGTCCTGGCGCGGCACCTCGATGAACTGGAAGACATTGATTGCCATAATACTTTCGCTTGTTCCGCTGCCGTCAGGCGGCCTTGAGCAGGGAGTCGACCAGGTCCTCGAGGCTGGTCGCCTTGGGCTTGACCAGCCAGAACTTGCCGATCATGTCGGCGAAGTCGTCGAGCACCTCCTGGCCCCAGGCGCTGCCGGTCTCGCGCACAAAACCCTCGATCATCGCCTCGAGGTAGTTGCGGTGCTCCTCCATGCTCTCGGTGCGGATGCGGTAGATGTCGATCAGTTCGTGGTTGTAGAAGTCGACAAAGCGGTTGCGCAGGTCGAGTACGTAGGCGAAGCCGCCGGTCATGCCGGCGCCGAAGTTGAGCCCGGTGTCGCCGAGCACCACCACCACCCCGCCGGTCATGTACTCGCAGCCGTGGTCCCCGACCCCCTCGACCACGGCGTGGGCGCCGGAGTTGCGTACGGCAAAGCGCTCGCCGGCCTGGCCGGCGGCGTAGAGCACACCGCCGGTGGCGCCGTACAGGCAGGTGTTGCCGATGATCACGTTGTCGCGGCTGTCGAAGGTCGCGCCAGCCGCCGGGCGCACGACGATCTTGCCCCCGGCCATGCCCTTGCCGACGTAGTCGTTGGCGTCCCCGTCGAGATGCAGGTGCAGACCGCCGGCGTTCCAGACACCGAAGCTCTGCCCGGCATGGCCCTGCAGGCGCACGTTCAGCGGCGCCGCCTCCATGCCGTGGTTGCCCCAGCGGCGGGCGATCTCGCCCGAGACGCGGGCGCCGATGGAGCGGTTGTAGTTGCTGATCTCGAAGGCGAACTCGCCGCCGCGCTTGGCCTCGATCGCCGGCAGCATGGCGGCGACCATGCGCTCGGCCAGTTCGCCGTCGTCGAACGGCAGGTTGCGCGGCGTGGTGCAGACGTGGGTGGCGGTCGCCAGCGCCGTGCCCTTGGCCAGGATCGGTGCCAGGTCGAGGTGGCGCTGCTTGTCGGTCCCGCCGGGCAGCGCGCGCAGCAGCTCGGTGCGCCCGATCACCTCGTCGAGGCTGCGGCAGCCGAGTCCGGCAAGCAGTTCGCGCACCTCGTTGGCGATGAAGCGGAAGTAGTTCATCACCATCTCGGGCAGGCCGACGAAGTGGTGCTGGCGCAGCACGCTGTTCTGCGTCGCCAGGCCGGTGGCGCAGTTGTTCAGGTGGCAGATGCGCAGGTACTTGCAGCCGAGCGCGACCATCGGCCCGGTGCCGAAGCCGAAGCTCTCGGCGCCGAGGATCGCCGCCTTGACCACGTCGAGGCCGGTCTTCAGGCCGCCGTCGGTCTGCAGCCGCACCCGGCCGCGCAGGTTGTTGGCGCGCAGCACCTGGTGGGTCTCGGACAGGCCCAGCTCCCACGGGCTGCCGGCGTACTTGACCGAGGTCAGCGGGCTGGCGCCGGTGCCGCCGTCGTAGCCGGCGATGGTGATCAGGTCGGCGTACGCCTTGGCCACGCCGGCGGCGATGGTGCCGACCCCGGCCTCGGCGACCAGCTTGACCGAGATCAGGGCGTCGGGATTGACCTGCTTGAGGTCGAAGATCAGCTGCGCCAGGTCCTCGATGGAGTAGATGTCGTGGTGCGGCGGCGGCGAGATCAGCGCCACGCCGGGCCGCGCGTAGCGCAGCCGGGCGATCATGTCGTTGACCTTGTGCCCCGGCAGCTGGCCGCCCTCGCCCGGCTTGGCGCCCTGGGCGACCTTGATCTGCAGCACCTCGGCATTGACCAGGTAGTGCGGGGTGACGCCGAAGCGGCCGGAGGCGACCTGCTTGATCTTGGAGCTCTTTTCGGTGCCGTAGCGGACCAGGTCCTCGCCCCCCTCGCCCGAGTTGGAGCGGCCACCCAGGCGGTTCATGGCGATCGCCAGCGCCTCGTGCGCCTCCGGCGACAGCGCGCCGAGGGACATCGCCGCGGTGTCGAAGCGCGGGTAGAGCGACTCCACCGGCTCGACCTCGTCGAGCGGCACCGGGGTGCGGTCGTCGACCAGCGCCAGCAGGTCGCGCAGGGCGCACGGCGGGCGCGTGTTGACCAGGTCGGCGTAGGCCCGGTAGTCGGCCGGGTCGCCGCTGCGCACCGCCTGCTGCAGGGTGTCGATCACGTCCGGGTTGTAGGCGTGGTACTCGGTGCCGTGGATGTACTTGAGCAGACCGCCGGGCGCGACCGGCTTGCGCGCGTTCCAGGCCAGCCGGGCCAGGTCGCGGCTGTCGGCCTCGAGGTCGGCAAAGCCGATGCCCTGCAGCCGGCAGGTGGTGCCGGTGAAGCAGAGGTCGACCACCTCGCGGTGCAGGCCCACCGCCTCGAACAGCTGCGCGCCGCGGTAGCTGGTGACGGTCGAGATGCCCATCTTGGACAGGATCTTGTACAGCCCCTTGTTGATCCCCTTGCGGTACTGGCGTGCCAGCTTGGCCAGGTCGGCGCCCACGATCTCGCCGGTGTCGACCAGGTCCTGCAGCTCCTCGTAGGCGAGGTAGGGGTGGATCGCGGTCGCGCCGTAGCCGATCAGCACGGCGAAGTGGTGCGGATCGCGCGCGCTGCCGGTCTCGACCACCAGGTTGGCGTCGCAGCGCAGTCCTTCGCGCACCAGCCGGTGGTGCACCGCGCCGGTGGCCAGCAGGGCGTGCACCGGCAACCGCCCTGAGGCGATACCGCGGTCGCTGAGCACCAACACCACCTTGCCGGCGCGCACCGCCGCCACCGCCTGTTCGCTGATGGCGTCGAGGGCCGCACGCAGGGTGCCGGCGGCGGGGAAGGTCAGGTCGATGCGCTCGTGGGCGTAGTCCGGGTCAGGCTCGTCGAGCAGCGCATGGAAGCGCCCCTCGGAGAGCACCGGCGACTCGACCACCAGGCGCTTGGCGTGCGCCTCGGTCTCCTCGAACAGGTTCTTCTCGGTGCCGAAAATGGTCTCGAGCGACATCACGATCTGCTCACGCAGCGGGTCGATCGGCGGGTTGGTGACCTGGGCGAACTGCTGGCGGAAGGAGTCGTAGAGCGAGCGTACGCGCCCGGAGAGCACCGGCAGCGGGGTGTCGTCGCCCATCGAGCCAACCGCCTCCTGGCCGGTCTGCGCGAGCACGCGCAGCACCTGGTCGCGCTCCTCGAAGCTGACCTGGAACTGCTTTTCGTGGGCGCGCAGGGTCCGCTTGTCCAGCGGCTCGCGCATCGGCTGCTGCTCGGTGAAGGCCGGCTTGAGCATGCGCGCGTGGGCGCTGAGCCAGCGCTTGTAGGGCTGGCGCGCGCTCAGCCGCTCGCTGATCTCCTTCGGGTAGATCACCTCGCCGGTGGCGGTGTCGGCGGCGAGCATCTGGCCCGGCTTCAGGCGGCCGTTGACCACCACGTCGTCCGGGTTGCAGTCGTAGACGCCGGTCTCCGAGGCCAGGGTGATGACGCGGTCGCGGGTGATGACAAAGCGCGCCGGGCGCAGGCCGTTGCGGTCGAGGATGCAGGCGGCGTGGCGGCCGTCGGTCAGCACGATGCCGGCCGGGCCGTCCCACGGCTCCATGTGCATGGAGTGGAACTCGTGGAAGGCGCGCACGTCGGGGTCCATCAGATCGACGTTCTGCCACGCCGGCGGGATCAGCAGGCGCATGGCGCGGAAGATGTCCATGCCGCCGGCCAGCATCCCCTCGAGCATGTTGTCGAGGCTGTAGGAGTCGGAGCTGGTCCGGTCGACCAGCGGCGTCACCGCGCGCATGTCCAGCAGCGGCGACTCGAACTTGTAGCCGCGCGCCAGCGACCAGTTGCGGTTGCCCTGGATGGTGTTGATCTCGCCGTTGTGCGCCAGGTAGCGGAACGGCTGCGCCAGCCGCCACTGCGGCAGGGTGTTGGTCGAGAAGCGCTGGTGGAAGACGCACAGCCGGGCCTCCAGCCGCGCGTCGTTCAGGTCGGGGTAGAAGAGCGGCAGGTTGGCCGGCATCACCAGCCCCTTGTAGGAGATCACCCGGGCCGACAGGCTGGCGACGTAGAACGGGTGGCCGGGGGCGGCCAGCGCCTTCTCGGCCTGGCGCCGGGCGACGAACAGGTCGCGCTCGAACTGGTCGGGGTCGCCGCCGGCGGGCGCATTGACGAACAGTTGCTCGATGGTCGGCAGGCTGGCCAGCGCCTCCTCGCCGCAGGCGCTGGTGTCGACCGGCACCGCGCGCCAGCCGGCCAGTTCGAGGTCGCGCTCCTGCAGCGCCCGGGCGCAGGCGGCGCGCGCGGCGGCGACGTCGGCCCCGGGGGCGTGGAAGACCACGCCGACGCCGTACTCGGCGGCCAGCTCGATGCCGGCCTCGGCGGCCACCGCGCGCAGGAAGCGGTCGGGCTTGCTCATCAGCAGGCCGCAGCCGTCGCCGGTCTTGCCGTCGGCGGCCACCGCGCCACGGTGGGTCATGCGCGTCAGCGCGCGGATGGCCGAGCGCACGATGTGGTGGCTGGCGACCCCGTCCATCTGCGCGATCAGGCCGAAGCCGCAGCTGTCGTGCTCGAATTCGGGCCGATAGAGGCCGGGATGCTCGTCCTGACGTGTCGCTTCGCTCATGCTTCTCGCCTCTTGATCACGGCGGCGCAGACCTCAAGGTTGCGGCCACCCGTTAGCGCGCCGTGGCCGACACGGCGACGCGTGATCCCCAGGATATCGGGCTCGCACCTGGCGGCCGGGCACCCGCCGCGGCGCCGGCCACTCACGGGCAAAAGGCCGGACAGTATAGCGTCGCGGGCGCTTGGCCGGCAATCGACGGCGGCGTTTCAGCCCCCGCGCGGGTTGCGCGGGCCGACGGTGACGGTGACCATGCGCGCCGGATCGACCCGCCGCCCGAGGGCGTCGGCGACCTGGGCCAGATCGACCGCCTGGACCCGCTCGATGAAGCGATCGAGGTAGTCCAGTGGCAGGCGGTAGAAGCCGATCATGGCGAGGTAGCCGATCAGCTTGCCGTTGCTGTCGATGTTGAGCGGGAAGCCGCCGCTGACACTGCGCCTGGAGAAGGCCAGCTCGGTGGCGGTCGGGCCCTCGGCGACGAAGCGCTCGAGGTTGGCGGTGAGCAGCCCGAGGGCCTCGGCCGCCTGGTCGTTGCGGGTCTGCAGCAGCATCTGGAACGGGCCCGCCTGGCGCAACGGCATGAAGTAGCTGGAGACGCTGTAGGCCAGCCCGCGCTGCTCGCGGATCTCCTGGCTCAGGCGCGACACCAGCCCGCTGCCGCCGAAGGCGTGGTTGCCGAGGTAGAGGGCGAAGTAGTCGGGGTCGCCGCGGCGCATGCCGGGCTGGCCGACCAGGACGTGGGTCTGCGCCGACGGGTGGTCGACATGGACGCTGATCGGCACCAGCAGCGGCGGCACCGGCGGCAGGTCGGGCGCCGGGCTGCCGGCGGCGAGGCCGGCGGTGACCCGTTCGGCAAGCGCCTCGGCGGCGGCCCGGTCGAGGTCGCCGACGATGGCGACCAGCGCATTGCGGGCGACGTAGTGGCGTTGGTAGAAGGCGACCACGTCGGCGCGCGTCAGCGCCGCCAGGCTCTGGGCGGTGCCGTTGGCCGGATTGCCGTAGGGGTGGTCGTCGTACAGGGCCCGGAAGAAGGCCTTGCTCGCCAGGCTGCCCGGGGACTGCTGCTCCTCCTGCAGGGCCACCTGCATCTGGCCGCGCGCCCGCTCGAGCGCGTCCGCCGGGAAGGTCGGCCGGGCGAGGACGGTGGCGAGCAGCTCCACGGCCGGATCGAGCAGCGCCGGGTCGGTCAGGCTGCGCAGCGAGACCACTGCCTGGTCGCGCTGGGCGTGGTGGCCGAAGCGTGCGCCGAGGCCCTCGAAGGTCGCCGCGATGGCGTCGGCGTCGCGCGTGCCCGCCCCGGCGCCGAGCAGCTCGCTGGTCAGCTGGGCGAGGCCGTAGGCGCTGCCGTCACGCACGCTGCCGGCATCGAACACCACCTGGACGTCGACCATCGGCAGCGCATCGGCGGCGATGAACAGCACCCGCGTGCCGCCGCCGGTGGTCCACTCCTGGATCTCGGGGGCGGCGGCCAGCGGGCCGGCCACGAACAGCAGTAGGGCGGCGATTCGGGCGCGCAACACGCGCAGGGTGTCAGTTGGCATCGCTCTTCTCCCCGCTCGCACCGCCCGGCCTGGCGGCCGCTCCGTCGCCGCCCGCCGCAGCCGCGGCCAGCGGCAGCGGTTCGAGCACCGCCACGGTCAGGCCGTCATCGACCAGGTACTTGCTGGCCACCGCCTGCACCTGCTCCGGGGTGACGGCATTGACCCCGGCGACGTACTCGTCGAGCCGCTCCCAGCCCAGGCCGACGGTCTCGAGGATGCCAATCTGCATCGCCTGGTAGAAGACCGAATCGCGCTCGTAGACCTGGCTCGCGACCACCTGCGCCTTGACCCGCGCCAACTCGTCGGCGCTGACCGGCTCCTGCTGCAGGCGCTCGATCTGGTCGCGCAGCCCCTGCTCCAGCGCGGCGACGTCGTGGCCGTTGGCCGGCGTGCCGTCGAGCAGGAACAGCTCCGGCAACCGCGCATGCAACGAGTAGCCGGCGCCGGCGCTGGCGGCGATCTCGCTGCCGCGCACCAGCGTGCGCGCCAGGCGCGCACTGCGGCCGCCGTCGAGGATGCCGGCCAGCACCTCGAGGGCGTAGGCCTCCGCGACCGGCTCCGCGCTGGCCAGCGCCGGCACCTTGTAGCCCAGCAGCAGGTAGGGCACCTCGGCCGGCAGGCGCACGGTCAGGCGCCGCGGGCCCTGCTGGGTCAGCTCGGGGCGCGGCTTGGGCGGCACGATGGGGCTCGGCTCGAGCGGCCCGAAATGCTTTTGCGCCAGGGCGTGGACCGCCGCGGGTTCGACGTCGCCGACCACCACCAGGGTGGCGTTGTTGGGCGCATACCACTGCCGGTACCAGGCCTCGAGATCCTGTAAGCGCAGGTGCTCGAGGTCGTCCATCCAGCCGATCACCGGGTTGCGCACCGGGCTGGTCAGGAAGGCGGTGGCGTTGAAGCGCTCGTAGGTCAGCGCCTGCGGGTTGTCGTCGGTACGCAGCCGGCGCTCCTCCAGCACCACCCGCACCTCCTTGGCGATCTCCTCCGGGTCGAGCAGCAGGCCGCGCATGCGGTCGGCCTCGAGCTCGAACGCAGTCTCCAGTAGCGAGCGCTCCAGGGTCTGGAAGTAGGCGGTGTAGTCGCGGCTGGTGAAGGCGTTATCGCGCCCGCCGAGTTCGGCGATGCGGCGCGAGAACTCGCCCGCCGGCACCTTGGCGGTGCCCTTGAACATCATGTGCTCGAGCACGTGCGAAGCGCCGGTGATGCCGTCGTGCTCGTAGCTCGATCCGACCTTGTACCAGACCTGGGAGACCACCACCGGGGCGCGGTGATCCTCCTGGACCACCAGCCGCAGGCCGTTGTCGAGGGTGAACTCGTGGACCTTCGGCGCGGCGACCAGGGTGGCCGGCAGCAGGCCGAGGACCAGCAGGAGATTCCTTGCGAACATGCGGCGCGCTCCGTGTCAGCGTGGGTTGCCGCCGCGCTTACCGGGCGCGGACGGGGGTGCTAGGATACCGGCTCCGCGGGCTGCTGGGGCGCTCGCCCCCGGTCGCCGGCAACGCCACGTAAGACACCCTCACCGATGTTTGGTTTCAAGGACAAGCCGTCCGCGCCCGAAACACCCGAGCCCGCCCGGCGCGGCCTGTTCACCCGCCTGCGCGAGCGGCTGGGCAAGACCCGCAGCGGGCTGACCGGCGGCCTGGCCACGCTGTTCCGCGGCCGCCAGATCGACGACGACCTGCTCGAGGAGCTGGAGACGCGCCTGCTGCTGGCCGACGTCGGCATCGACGCCACGCGCCAGATCATCGGCGACCTGACCGCCCGGCTCAAGCGCCATCAGCTGACCGACGGCGCGGCGCTGATCGCCGCCCTGCGCGAGGAGATGGAGGCGATCCTGGCCCCGGTCACCCGGCCGCTGGAGACCGCCACGGCCGACGGCAGCACCTGCGTCGTGCTCCTGGTCGGGGTCAACGGCGCCGGCAAGACCACCACCATCGGCAAGCTGGCGCGGCGGCTGCAGGCCGAGGGCCGCTCGGTGATGCTGGCCGCCGGCGACACCTTCCGCGCCGCCGCCGTCGAGCAGCTGCAGGCCTGGGGCCAGCGCCACGACGTGCCGGTGATCGCCCAGCAGCCCGGCGCCGACAGCGCCTCGGTCATTTTCGATGCCCTGCAGGCGGCGCGCGCGCGCGGCATCGACGTGCTGATCGCCGACACCGCCGGCCGCCTGCACACCCAGGCCAACCTGATGGAGGAGCTGAAGAAGGTGGTGCGCGTGCTGCGCAAGCTCGACCCGGCCGCGCCGCACGAGGTGATGCTGGTGGTCGACGCCGGCACCGGCCAGAACGCCCTGGTCCAGGCGCGCCAGTTCCACCAGGCCGTCGCCCTGACCGGCATCACCCTGACCAAGCTCGACGGCACCGCCAAGGGCGGCATCGTGCTGGCCATCGCGCGCGAACTCGGGGTGCCGATCCGCTTCATCGGCATCGGCGAGCAGGCCGAGGACCTGCGGCCGTTCGACGGCCGCGAGTTCGCCGCCGCGCTGCTCGACCTCGACGCGGAGTAGACGGCCGTCGCAATGATCCGGTTCGACCGCGTCCACAAGCGCTACCCGGGGGGCCACGAGGCGCTCAAGGACGTCTCGTTCCAGGTCACCGCCGGCGAGATGGTCTTTCTCACCGGCCACTCGGGCGCCGGCAAGAGCACCCTGCTCAAGCTGATCGCGCTGATCGAGCGGGCCAGCCACGGCCAGGCGCTGGTCGACGGCGAGAACCTGACCCAGATGCGCCGCGGCCGCATCCCCTACCTGCGCCGCCGCCTCGGCATCATCTTCCAGGACCACCACCTGCTCTACGACCGCACGGTGTTCGACAACGTCGCCCTGCCGCTGGTGATCAGCGGCGTGCCGCACCACGAGATCACCCGGCGCGTGCGCGCCGCGCTGGACAAGGTCGATCTGCTGGGCAAGGAGCGGCTCTACCCGATCACCCTGTCGGGCGGCGAGCAGCAGCGGGTCGGCATCGCCCGCGCGGTGGTGCACAAGCCGGTGCTGCTGATCGCCGACGAGCCGACCGGCAACCTCGACCCCGACCTGGCGCGCGAGATCATGCAGCTGTTCCTGCTGTTCAACCAGGTCGGGGTCACGGTGCTGATCGCCAGCCACGCCCTCGACCTGGTGCGCGCCCTCGGACGCCGGGTGCTGCACCTCGACCACGGCCGCCTCAGCGAGCCGGACGCCGGCGCGCCATGATGCCGTTCCGCCGCCAGCGTCCCGCCCGGCGGTCACCGCCGCGTGCCGCGACCCGCCCGGCCGCGGGTCGCCTGCGCCTGCCCGGCCCCAAGGTCTACCTGCTCCGCCACGCCGAGGTGCTGGTGTCGAGTCTCGGCCGGTTGTGGCGCAACCCGGTCGCCAGCCTGATGACCGTGGCGGTGATCGGCATCGCCCTGGCGCTGCCGACCGGGCTGCACCTGGTGCTGGAAAATGCGCGCCTGCTCAGCGGCGGCTGGGACGGCTCGACCCAGGTGTCGCTGTTCCTGCGCCGCGAGGTGCCGGCGGCCGAATCGCAACGGCTGGCCGCGGCGCTGCAGGCGCGTCCCGAAATCGCCGCCACGACGCTGATCCCGCGCGCCGAGGCCCTGGCGGAGTTCCGCGCCCTGTCCGGCTTCGGTGGCGCCCTCGACGCCCTCGACGACAACCCGTTGCCGGACGTCATTGTGGTGCGTCCGGCGCCGTCGCACGCCGCCCCCGGCGCGGTCGAGGGGCTGGTCGCCGAACTTGCGGTCGAGCCGGGGGTCGAGCATGCACGCCTGGACATGCAGTGGGTCAAGCGGCTTCATGCGCTGATGGAGATCGTGCGCCGCGGCGTCGAGGTGATCGCCGCGCTGCTCGCCCTGGCGGTGCTGCTGGTGGTTGGCAACACCATCCGCCTGGACATCCAGAACCGGCGGCGCGAAATCGAGGTGGCCAAGCTGATCGGCGCCACCGACGCCTTCATCCGCCGCCCGTTCCTCTACAGCGGCGCCTGGTACGGCCTGCTCGGGGGGCTGGCCGCCTGGTTGCTGGTCAGCCTGGCGTTGTGGGCGACCGGCGGGCCGGTGCAGCAGCTGGCGCTGCTCTACCAGAGCCCGTTCCGTCTGGTCGCCGCCGACACCGGCACGGTGCTGACACTGCTCGCCGGCGGGGCGCTGCTCGGCCTGCTCGGCTCCTGGCTGGCGGTCGGGCGCCACTTGCGCGCCATCGAACCGAGCTGACCCGGGGCGCCGCGGAACCTCACGGCCGGCGCCGGGTCAAAAGCTGCCGGAGAGCCTTGGCACTCTCCATATCAGAGTGCTAAAATCCGGTTCGGAAAGGAGATTTCAACGCTATGCGTCATTTGATTCCGGTTCCGGTCAGCGGTCCGCAGGGCAGCCTGGACGCCTACCTGGCGACCATCGGCCAGATCCCCGTGCTCGACGCCGCCGAGGAGCGCGAGTTGGCCGAGCGGCTGCAGCGCGACAACGACCTCGACGCCGCGCGTGCGCTGGTGCTGGCGCACCTGCGCTTCGTGGTCCACGTGGCGCGCGGCTACAGCGGTTACGGCCTGCCGCTCGGCGACCTGATCCAGGAAGGCAACATCGGCCTGATGAAGGCGGTGCGCCGCTTCGACCCGGCGCAGAACGTGCGCCTGATCTCCTTCGCCGTCCACTGGATCCGCGCCGAGATCCACGAGTACATCCTGCGCAACTGGCGCATCGTCAAGGTCGCCACCACCAAGGCGCAGCGTAAGCTGTTCTTCAACCTGCGCAAGGCCAAGAAGCGCCTCGGCTGGCTCAACCAGGCCGAGGTCGAGGCGGTCGCCAGCGACCTCGGCGTCAGCGCCGAGAGCGTGGTCGAGATGGAGGCGCGGTTGAGCGCCCACGACGCCGCCTTCGACCCGGTCGACGCCAGTGACGACGACGCCCCGCCGGCCCCGGCCGCCTACCTGACCGACCGGCGCGACGACCCGGCGGTGCAACTCGAGGCGCTCGACAGCGCCCGCCACGGCGAGCGCCAGCTGGCCGCAGCGCTGACCACCCTCGATCCGCGCAGCCGCGACATTGTCGAAAAACGCTGGCTGGTCGAGCCCAAGGCCACGCTGAAGGAGCTGGCCGAAGTCCACGGGGTCTCGCTCGAACGCATCCGCCAGCTGGAAAAGAACGCCCTCGGCCGGCTGCGCGGCGCCATCGCCGCCTGACCGCACCGTGGCCCGGGACGCCCCCGTCGCCGCCCCCCCGCACGCCCGGCGCCGGTGAGTCCCGAAGGGCTGGCGCTGTTTCTCGCCGTGGTTGCCGTCGGCGCCTGGCTGCAGACGGTCACCGGCTTCGCCCTGGCGCTGGGCCTGCTCGGCGCCATGACCGAATTCGACCTCGCCCCGATCCAGGTCACCGCCGTGGTCGTCAGCCTGCTCAGCCTGGCCAGCAGCCTGGCGGCCCTGGTCGGTCACCACCGGGCGATCCAGTGGCGCCGGCTGGCGCCGATCGCCCTCGGCATGCTGCCCACGGTGGTGCTCGGCGTCTGGCTGCTGGAGTGGCTCGCCGCGGCGACCACCGACGCGCTGCAACTGACGCTCGGGCTGTTCATCATCCTCGGCGGCGCCCTGATGCTGACCCAGCCGGCCACCCGCGAGCGACCGGCGCGCCGGCGCACCGGGTTTCTGGCCGGCCTGCTCGGTGGCCTGTTCGGCGGCCTGTTCGCCGCCATCGCCCCGCCGGTGGTCTACCACCTCTACCGCGAACCGCTGACGGTCGACGCGGCGCGCGCGACCCTGTTCATGCTGACCATCATCGGCGTGGCCATCCGCACCACCAGCGTCGTGGCGCTGTCGACGGTGCAGCCGCTGGCGTTGGAACTGGTGCTCTACGCCCTGCCGGTGGTGCTGGCGGCGACCCTCCTGGGCCGCCATTTCACCCCGAACCTGTCCGGGCGCAGCCAGCGCCGCATCGCCATCGGGCTGCTGATGCTGCTCGGGTTGCCGCTGCTGCTCGCCTGAACCGCGCCGGCCGGCAGCGGACCGTGCGACCCACGGGGTCAGTGGCCGTCCAGGTGAACCCGCTCCGCCCCCTGCACCTGCCGCTGCAGTAGAGCCACCTGCTGTTCCAGGCCCTAGCCCTGGCCCGGGCCGAGCAGGCCGGCGTGCCGGTGACTCTGGCGCTGGACCCGCTGCGCGACGACGCCCGCGGCCGACCGGCAGCTCACCACTTCAGTTCGCGGCCGTTGTAGGAGTAGAGCCGGCCGCTCTGCTCCATGGTGAACGCCTCGATCCGCTCGAGCATGCCGGTGACGCTCTCGGCCGGGCTCAGCGTCGCGCTGTCGCCGCCCATGGCGGTCCGGACCCAGCCCGGGTGCAGCAGCAGGACGCCGATGTTGCGCCGGCGCAGTTCGTGCGCCATGCCGTGCAGCATGGCATTGAGCGCCGCCTTGCTCGAACGGTAGGCGTAGCTGCCGGTTGAGGTGATGTTGCTGACGCAGCCCATCTCGCTGGTGATGCCGACCACCAGGCGCAGGTCGCTGCGGGCGACGTGCTCGACCAGGGCGTCGGTGACGCGGGCGACGCCGAGCAGGTTGACCTGCCAGGTCGCCTCCCAGTCCTCGAACTGGAGCTTGCCGATGCGCAGCATCGGATCCCAGTCGCGCCAGATGCCGGCGTTGTGCAGCAGCACGTCGATCCGGGCCGCCGGCAGCGTGCGGGCCAGGGTGGCGACATGGGCCGGGTCGGTGACGTCGAGCTTGTGCATGCTGATTTCTGCATGCTGCTCAGCCAACCGCCGCAGTTCACCGGCCTCGAACGGATCGCGGCAGGTCGCATAGACGCGCCAGCCGCGCTCGGCGCACTGGCGGGCCCACTCCAGGCCCATGCCACGGCTGGCGCCCGTGACCATGATGCTCGGCATGGGATTCCTTCCCTCCTGGCGTTACCCGTCGGCCGGAAAGGCGACGCCGGTGCCGCCGAGACCGCAGTAACCGCCCGGATTCTTGGCCAGGTACTGCTGGTGGTAGGCCTCGGCGAAATAGAACGGCGGCGCGGCGACGATCTCGGTGGTGATCGTTTCGCGGCCGCGGGCGGTGAGTGCCTGCTGGTAGGCCGCGCGCGTGGCCTCGGCAGCGGCCTCCTGCCCGGCGTCATGGCAGTAGATGCCCGAACGGTACTGGGTGCCGACGTCGTTGCCCTGGCGCATCCCCTGGGTCGGATCGTGGGCCTGCCAGAAGGTCTGCAGCAGCTGCGCGTAGTCGATCCGCACCGGGTCGAAGACCACCCGGACCACCTCGTTGTGCCCGGTCAGACCGCTGCACACCTCCTCGTAGGTCGGGTTGGGCGTGTAGCCGCCGGCGTAGCCGACGGCGGTGACATGGACCCCGGGCAGCTCCCAGAAGCAGCGCTCGGCACCCCAGAAGCAACCGAGGCCGAACAGCGCCAGCTGCAGCCCCGCGGGATAGGGCGGGCGCAGGCCGTGGCCGTTGACGTAGTGCTTTTCGGGCACCTCGAGCGGCTCGGCGCGCCCCGGCAGGGCCTCCTCCGCGCGCGGCATCCCAACCCCTTTGTGCCGCCAGCCGAACACCGTCAGCGCCCGTACCTGACCGGGATGGTCAGCCCTTCGCGTGGTGGCAGCTGCAGGTAGAAACCGTCGTCGCGCAGGGCGCGCAGCACGGCGTTGACATCGGCGCGGGCCAGGCGCCGCTGCGGGTGGAGGTCGAGCTCCAACACCGCCTCGAGTTCGCCCAGGCGCGCCAGCAAGGCGGCGGGCACGCGCGCGAGGTCGTCGGCGCGGGCGACATAGAGGTAGGTGTCCGCCTCGCGGGCACCCCGATAGACGACACAGGGCTGCTGCCGATCCATGCCCTCAAGTCTGTCACGCCACTGTGATCTGTGCCACATCCGGGGGGTGGGACCGAAGTGTATACTCGCTAGCGAGCATGCCGCCGGAGCCCGCGATGACCGACGCCGCCCGCAACCCGTCCGCCGCCGAGAGCCAGCAGACCCTGGACAACGAGCACCTGGTCCAGCTCGGCCTGGCCGACGCCGTCGTCGAGGCGGTGCGCCACGCCGAACCGGCGGCGAGCGTGACCCAGCTGATGCACCAGTTCGTCGACTACACCGAACTCCATTTCATGTCCGAGCAGCTGCTGATGCGGCGCCATGCCTACCCGGCCTATGCCGAGCACGCCGCCGACCACGCCGCCATGATCGAGCAGCTGCACCGGCTGCGCGACGAATTCGACCACGCCGACGGTGCGCTGACCGCCGAACGGGCGCTGCAACTGAAAGGCCAGTTGATGGGCCACATCCGCAATCGCGACGCCGCCCTGCACGCCTTCTTCAACGACCTGCAGCACGCCTGACACCACCGGCCACGCGCCCGCCGTCATGGATGACCCGTTCACCGCCCGACGCATCGCGGCCCAGGCCGAGCTGTTTCGCGAAGGCGAGGCCGGCAACTGCGCCTACATCATCGAAAGCGGCCGGGTGGAGATCTCGCTGCTGCGCGACGGCCACAAGGTGGTCATCGCCGAACTCGGTCCCGGCGACCTGGTCGGCGAGATGGCGCTGATCAGCGACCGCGCCCGTTCGGCGACCGCCACCGCGCTGGTGGAGACCCGGGTGGCGACCATCCAGCGCGACCAGCTCGACCTGGCCATGCACGACGCCGACCCGGTGATCAAGCTGTTCCTGCACGTGCTGCTCGAGCGCTTTCACGAGGCCAGCGAAAAGCTGCACGGCGGCCGCCGCCGCAAGCGCCGGCCCGAGCCCTCGGAGAGCTACCTCGAGGACCTCGACCGCGCGGTCGAGAACCTGCGCCTGCGCGACGAGTTGCAGCGCGCCTTGCAGCAGCGCGAGTTCGTGCTCCATTTCCAGCCGATCATCGAGCTGGTCAGCGGCCACATCGCCGGGTTCGAATCGTTGATCCGCTGGCAGCACCCCGAGCGCGGTCTGGTCGGCCCGCTCGAGTTCATCGGCTTCGCCGAAAAACACGGCCTGATCGGCGGCATCGGCGACTGGGTCATGGACGAGGCGTGCGCCGCCGCGCAACGGCTGGCCGCCGCGCTCGGCGGCGACGCCGCCCCGTTCGTCACCCTCAACGTCTCCGCCCTGCAGCTCGGCGCCGAGGGCTTCATCGACCGCGCCGCACAGAGCCTGGAACGGGCCGGGGTCGACCCGGGACGGATCAAGTTCGAGGTCACCGAGAGCCTGCTGCTGGCCGACCCCGAACGGGCCGCCGAGCAGCTGGCCGAGATCAAGATGCTCGGCGTGCGCCTGGCGCTGGACGACTTCGGCACCGGCTACTCGAGCCTGAGCTACCTGCACCGCTACCCCTTCGACACCCTGAAGATCGACCGCTCGTTCGTCACCACCATGCTGCGCAGCAGCGACAGCATGGAGATCGTGCGCTGCATCCTCGGCATGTCGCGCGGGCTGATGCTCGACGTGGTCGCCGAGGGGATCGAGAACGGCGACGAGCTGTCGCTGCTGGCCGACCTCGGCTGCACCTACGGCCAGGGCTACCACTTCGCCCGGCCGCAACCCGAGGCCGCGGCCTTCGCCCTGTTGCGCCGCTAGCCCAGACAGCTCGCCAACCGGCCAACGGCTGGCGAGCGAGCTAACCGCGCTACTCCGCCGCGATCAGCTCACGCACCAGCGCGTCGGCGCGCGGGTCGTCCCAGTCGACGTAGCTGCGCAGGTAGCGCACCACCCGGCCCTGGCGGTCGAGGAAGTAACTGGCCGGCAGCACGTCGTCGGGCAGCGCCTCGCCGATCGCCTGCAGCGGGTCGACGTAGAGTGTCAGGTGGGCAATGTCGAGGCGCTCGAAAAACGGCGCGGCCTGGGCGGCGCCGTCGCGGTCGAGGGCCAGGGCAACCACCGCGAAGTCGGCTCCGGCGAGCCGGCCGGCGAGGCGATCGAGCGCCGGCAGCTCGCGCACGCAGGGCGGGCACCAGGTGGCCCAGAGGTTGAGCAGCACCACCTTGCCGTGGAAGTCGGCCAGCTGTACCGGACGGCCGGCGCCGTCGGCGAAGGTGATGCCGGGCAGGGCGAACGGCGGCGTCACCGGCTGGAAACTGCCGACCGTGCCGTCGCTGGGTTCGTTGGCCTCGTGGTAGGCCGCGACCGGCACCGCCCAGAGCAGGGCCAGCAGGGCGGCGGCCCAGGGGATCGATCGACGCGTGGACATGGGGCATATGGTACCCGATCGTCGCCGCCCGGGGGCTGGGTTACCATTCCCCCCATGCCCGCCGGAAGCCACATGCCGCCCGAGCAGACGCTCGCTGTCACCAGCGCCCCGGACGACCCGCTCACGCTGTTCGACCACTGGTACCGCGCGGCCCTGGCCGGCGTGCCCGATGAACCGACCGCCATGGCCCTGGCCACCACCGGGGCCGACGGCCGCCCGGGCGTGCGCATGGTCCTGCTCAAGGGGTTCGACGCCGCCGGCTTCGTCTTCTACACCAACTTCGCCAGCCGTAAAGGCGCCGAACTCGACGCCAACCCACACGCCGCGCTGCTCTTCTGGTGGCCGCCGCTGTGGCGCCAGGTGCGCATCGAGGGCGCCGTGGTGCGGATCGCCGCGGCCGAAGCCGACGCCTACTTCGCCAGCCGCCCGCGCGGCAGCCAGCTCGGGGCCTGGGCGTCGCCGCAGAGCCGCGTGCTGGCCGACCGAGCCGAGCTCGAGACGCGGTTCGCGGCGGTCGCCGCGCGCCACGGCGACGGCGAGGTGCCACGCCCCCCCTTCTGGGGCGGCTACCGGCTGGTGCCGGACGCCTTCGAGTTCTGGCAGGGGCGCGCCGACCGCCTGCACGACCGGGTCCACTACCGCCGCGAACGCCACGGCTGGCGGCGCACCCGGTTGGCGCCCTGATGGGCGGCTGGGGCTGTCCGCACGAGCGGCGCGGCCAGTGCATGAAGGTGGACGGCCGGCGCTGCGACCCCGGCATGAAGGGGTGCGTGCTCCACGGTCGCTTCGTCTTCAGCGTCGCCGAGAAGAACCGCCCCGGGGTGTTGCGGCAGAAGCGCCGGCGGCCCGACGGCTCACGCTGCGACGACTGAGCTTGAGATGAAATCTGCTGCGCAGTCCGTGCGCTGCGTTGGGCGGGGCTCGCTACGATTTCTTCTCGAGTTCTGAGCCGGTCATGCGCCGGGCTGCCGCAGGCCGGCGATGTGCGCCGCCAGGCAGGTCGGGCAGAGGCAGCGGTCCGGCGCGTCCGGGGCCGGGACCGGCACCACCGCCGGAAAGTCGCGCCCGCACCAGCACGGCGCGACGTCGTCGCAGCCGCAGTGGAACGGGGTGGCGCAGACGCTGCAGCGCGCGTTGCTGGACGGGGCGGTCGCGGGATCGTTCATGCTGGGCGATTATAGGGCGAACCTTCGCCACGTGAGTCGCCGCCATGCACGCGCCCCTGCCGCCGCCGTTCCACAAGGAGCTGTTCACCTTCCTGCGCCAGGTCAAGCGCCACAACGAGCGCGCCTGGTTCGACGCCAACAAGCCGTTTTACGAAAGCGCCGTGCGCCTGCCGGCGCTGGCCTTCATCGAGGCCATGGGGCCGCGGCTGGCGACCCTCTCGCCCCATTTCCGCGCCGTGGCCAAAAAGAGCGGCGGCTCGCTGATGCGGATCTACCGCGACACCCGCTACAGCAAGGACAAGACCCCCTACAAGCTCAACGTCGGCATCCAGTTCCGCCACGAGCAGGGTCGCGACGTCCACGCCCCCGGCTTCTATCTCCACCTGGAGCCGGGCCGCTGCTTTCTCGGCGCCGGCATCTGGCGCCCGGAGGCGGCGGCGCTACGCAAGATCCGCGACTTCATCGCCGACAATCCCGGCGGCTGGCGCACGGCGGTCGAGGAGCGCCGTTTCCGGGTGCGCTTCATGCTCGACGGCGAGTCGCTGGTGCGCCCCCCGCGCGGCTACCCGCCCGACCACCCGCTGATCGACGACCTCAAGCGCAAGGACTTCATCGCCATCCACGACTTCGCCGACGCCAAGGCGCTGGACGACGATTTCGCCGACTGGGTCGCCGCCGCCTACCGCACCACCGCGCCGCTGATGCGCTACCTCTGCCAGGCGCTGGAGGTGCCGTTCTAGGAACGGTGACACTTCAAGGAGGTCCGCGTCCGACCCGGCGCGGGACGGCTCAGTGGGCGTGCTGCGAAGCGACGTCGCTGCCGCTCAGCGACATGCTCGCCAGGCCCGCCAGGAGCAGCGCCCGGGCGCCGACGTTCTCGGCCTCGAGCAGCGCCTGCTTCTCCTCGTCGGGCAGCGGCAGGTTCATGGCGAAGGCGTCGACGTAGACCGGGTCGGGCAGGGCCTCGGCCTGCTCCCAGTCGAGCTGCAGGCCGCGCAGGTCGATCAACCGCTCGAGCACCTGGCGCAGCCCCTTGCGGTCGACGCTGACCTCGCGGTCGGGATCGAGGTCGGCGGCGAACCCCGACCAGTCCGGCGTGACCCGGCGGTAACCGTGGTGCGGTTCAAGCTCGGCGGCGACGGCAAAGCGGCAGACGCCGGTCAGGACGATCAGCAGCCGGCCGTCGCCGGACTCGTTGAAACTGGTGATGCGCCCGGCGCAGCCGATGCGCCGCACCGGATCGCCGCCGCTGCGGGTGGCGTCGGCGGTGGGCTGGATCATGCCCACCATGCGCGCCGCGCCGAGGGCGTCGAAGACCATGCTCAGGTAACGCGGCTCGAAGATGTTCAGCGGCAACTGGCGGCCGGGCAGCACGATGGTGCCGCCGAGCGGAAAGATCGGCAGCACGCTGGGCAGGTCGGCGAATTGCGGCGTGAATCGGCTCGGCATCGAATCCCCTCCGGTGGCTGCATGGTAACGGATGGCGCCGGCGCCGTCGTTGCGCCATCTCAACCGTTCGACCCGCCCGGCCCCGGGCTTGTTCCGCCGCAGCGGCCGGCGCACCCGCGCTATGCTGGACACACAGGAGGAGCGATGGCACGAATCGCGGTTCTCGGGACGCTGGCGGTCGACCGCGTGGTGCGGCTGGAGCGGCCGTTGCAGGTCGGCGGTCACCAGCAGGGTGAGGCCCTGGCGCCACGCTGCGGCGGCGGCGCGGCCAACGCCGCTGCCGCCCTGGCCCGCGCCGGCCACCGGGTGACGCTGGTCTCGGCGGTCGGCGACGACGCCGCCGGCCGCGAACTGGTCGCCACCCTGGCCGCGGTCGGCGTCGACACCGCAGAGGTGGCGCGGCTGCCGCAGCCGACCTCCAACTCGCTGCTGCTGGTCGACCCGAAGGGCGAGCGGACCATCGTCAACCTGCAGCGACTGCATGCGCCGGCCCCGGAGCGGTTGCTGCAGCTGCCGCTCGACTGCGTCTACGTGCGCAGCCGGGCGCCGGGGCTGGCGCCGCTGCTGGCCGAGCTGAGCCGGCGCACCTGCGTCGTCGCCCACCTGCCGCCGTGCACCGCCGGCGCGGTGCCGGCGCGGGTCCTGGTCGGGTCGGCCCCGGACCTCGACGCCGCCTTCCTGGCCGACCCCTATACCGCCGGTCGGCGCGCCAGCGACGGTCGGGCCGACTGGACGGTGGTCACCCGCGGCGGCGCCGGCGCCACCGCGTACGGCCACGACGCGACGCTGAACCAGCCGGCGCTGCCGGCGACGCCGGTCGACACCACCGGGGCCGGCGACTGTTTCGCCGCCGGCCTGGTCCACGGTCTGGTCACCGGCCTGGGCATGGCGCACTGCCTGGCCGTCGCCGCCGCCTGGGGCGCGGCGGCGGTCGGCGGCGACGGCTCGCTGCCCGGCGTGGCGTTCCCGCCGCCGCTGCCGCCGGCACCAGCATGAGCCGGCCGCCCGTGGCCGCGGACGGCCGGGGCGACGCCGCCCTGGCCGACTTCGTCGCCCGCCACCGGCGCCTGTTCGTGCTCACCGGGGCCGGCATCAGCACCGGCTCGGGCATCCCCGACTACCGCGATGGCGACGGGGCGTGGAAACGGGCGCCGCCGGTCGACTTCCGCGCCTTTGTCACCGACCCGGCGGTCCGGCGCCGCTACTGGGCGCGCAGCCTGCTCGGCTGGCCCGTCTTCGCCGCCGCCCGGCCGAACCGCGGCCACGCCGCCCTCGCCGCCCTGGAACGGACCGGGCGCGTCACCCGGCTGGTGACCCAGAACGTCGACGGCCTGCACCAGCGCGCCGGCAGCCGGCGGGTGATCGACCTGCACGGCCGCCTCGACGGCCTGCGCTGCCTCGACTGCCGCCGGCGCCTGCCGCGCCGCGCCTTCCAGCAGGAGCTGGCGGCGCGCAACCCGGCGTTCGCCACCCGGCGCGCGGCGGCGGCACCCGACGGCGACGCCGACCTCGATGGCGGCGACTTCGAACGCTTCGACGTGCCCGCCTGCCCCGCCTGCGGCGGCCTGCTCAAGCCCGACGTGGTCTTTTTCGGCGAGGGGGTGCCGCGCGACCGGGTCGACGCCGCCTTCGCCGCCCTCGACGGCGCCACGGGCGTGCTGGTCGCCGGCTCGTCGCTGATGCTCTTCTCCGGCTTCCGCTTCGTCCGCGCGGCGGCCGCGCGCGGCCTGCCGGTGGCGGCGCTGAACCGCGGCCGCACCCGCGCCGACGACCTGCTGACGCTGAAGGTCGAGGCCGAGTGCGGCGCCGCCCTGGGCGCGCTGGTCGACCGGCTCGGCCTCGCCGCGGGCTGACCGGCACTCGTGCCGGGGTGACGCCCCGGGGGGCACCGCGGCTGCGGGACCGGCCGGCACGCCGGGCGCGTCCCGCCTGCTAGACTGCCGCGGCACTCCCCGGCGCAGGCCCGCCATGAACGTCATCTTCTTCGCCCTGATCGCCATCGCCTTCGCGGTCACCGGCTACCACCAGCTGACCTGGGTCGCGCCGGCCGCCGACGCCGTCTCGCCGATGCTGGCGCTGGGCAACGGCATGGTCGACTCGGCCAAGGGGGCGGTGACCCTGGCCCTCGGCCTGGTCGGGGTCATGGCCTTCTTCCTCGGCCTGATGAAGGTGGCCGAGGCCGGCGGCCTGCTGCTGGTCATCGCCCGGCTGCTGCGGCCGCTGCTGGTGCGGCTGTTTCCCGACGTCCCCGCCGACCACCCGGCCATGGGGGCGATGATCATGAACCTGTCGGCCAACGCCCTCGGCCTGGGCAACGCGGCGACCCCGTTCGGCATCCGCGCCATGCAGGCGCTCGACAGCCTGAACCCGCACAAGGGCACGGCGACCAACGCCATGGCGCTGTTCCTGGCGATCAACACCTCGAGCATCACCCTGCTGCCGACCGGGGTGATCGCGCTGCGCGCCGCCGCCGGCTCGACCGACCCGGCCGCCATCCTGCCGACGACGCTGTTCGCCACGCTCTGCTCGACCGCGGTCGCGATCGTCTCGGCCAAGCTCTACCAGCGGTTTTCGCCAACTGACGTCGCCGCGGGCACCGTGCCGGCGGAGGCAGCCGCCACGGATGCCGCCCCGGCCCCCGCGGTGACCCTGCCCGAGGCCCCGGCGGCCGGTTACCCGGCCTGGGTCTCGACCCTGGCGCTGGTCACGCTGGTGGCGCTGATCCCGGTGGCGGTGGTGCTCGGGGCGGCGCTCGGACCGTGGATCATCCCCGGGCTGGCGGTGCTGCTGCTCGGCTTCGGCATGGCGCGCCGGGTGCGCGTCTACGAGTGTTTCGTCGACGGTGCGCGCGACGGCTTCGAGGTGGCGGTGCGCATCATCCCCTACCTGGTGGCGATCCTGGTCGCGGTCGGGATGTTCCGCGCCAGCGGCGCCATGGACTACGTGGTCGGCGCCATCGGCGGCTTCACCGCGGCCCTGGGCATGCCGGCCGAGGCGCTGCCGATGGCGCTGCTGCGGCCGCTCTCCGGCTCCGGCGCCTACGGCGTGCTGGCGGCGACCATCGCCGAGCCGGAGACCGGGCCCGACACCTACGTCGGCTACCTGGTCAGCACCCTGCAGGGGTCGACCGAGACCACCTTCTACGTGCTGGCGGTCTACTTCGGCGCCGTCCAGGTGCGGCGCGTGCGCCACGCCCTGGCGGCCGGCCTGACCGCCGACCTGGCCGGCATCGTCGGCGCGGTGGTCGCCTGCCTCTACCTGTTCGACTGAGCACGGCGGCGAACCGGCGCCCGGAATCGGGGTCCAAACTGCAGTTGCGGAGCGTCCGCAGACCCGTCGCGCATGGCGCAAGAGCGCGTTTTCCTTGGATATCTCGCCACAACCGCGCATAATCACGCCCACCTGCCACGCACACAACGGCCGCCCCCTACCCGTCCACAGCGACCCCCCGGTGCGCGAGACGCGAACGAACCAACATGAAATGCCTCGATGATTTCCGCCTGCAGCTGGGCGGCCGCGAACTGGTGCCGCTGATGATCGGCGGCATGGGAGTCGACATCTCGACCGCCGACCTGGCCCTCGAGGCGGCGCGCCTGGGCGGCATCGGCCACATCTCCGACGCCATGGTGCCGACGGTCTCCGACCGCCGCTACCACACCCGCTACGTCGCCACCAAGCTGGCCAAGTACAAGTTCAACGTCGGCAACGACGACAAGTCGATCGCCCAGTTCGACCTCGGCGAACTGGCCGAAGCGCAGCGCCTGCACGTCGAGCACACCATGGGGCGCAAGCGCAGCAACGGCATGGTGTTCATCAACATCATGGAAAAGCTCGGCATGAACAACCCGAGCGCCACCCTGCGCGTGCGCCTGACCGCCGCGCTCGATGCCGGCATCGACGGCATCTCCCTCAGCGCCGGCCTGCATCTCGGCTCCATGGCGCTGATCCAGGACCACCCGCGCTTCCGCGACGCCCAGATCGGCATCATCGTCTCCTCGGTGCGGGCGCTGAACCTGTTCCTGCGCAAGACCAGGGCGCTCGACCGGCTGCCCGACTTCGTCGTCGTCGAGGGCCCGTTGGCCGGTGGCCACCTCGGCTTCGGCCTCGACTGGGCCAAGTACGACCTCAAGACCATCGTCGGCGAGGTGCTCGCCTACCTGCGCGAGCACGACCTCGCCATCCCGGTGATTCCGGCCGGCGGTGTCTTCACCGGCTCCGACGGCGTGCGCTTCATGGAGCTGGGCGCCAGCGCGGTGCAGGTGGCGACCCGCTTCACCGTCAGCCAGGAGTGCGGCCTGCCGGCCGCCGTCAAGCAGGAGTACTTCAAGGCCGCGGAGGAGGATGTCGAGGTCAACCTGATCTCGCCGACCGGCTACCCGATGCGCATGCTCAAGCAGTGCCCGGCCATCGGCTCCGGCATCCGCCCGAACTGCGAACAGTTCGGCTACCTGCTCGACCGCAACGGCCACTGCGACTACATCGACGCCTACAACCGCGCGGTCGAGCGCAACCCCGACGACATCCACGTCTACGACAAGACCTGCCTGTGCACCCAGATGCGCAAGTTCAACTGCTGGACCTGCGGCGAATACGTCTACCGGCTCAAGGACACCACCCGCCAGCTGGCGGACGGCAGCTACGCCGAACTCCCCGCCGAGCACGTGTTCGAGGACTACCGGCTGAGCCACGACGACAAGATCTGGCTGCCCGACACCGCAGCCTGACCCCCAACCGACCCCGGCCGGGGTCGGCCCCGGCAGCCCAGTTCTCACGTTTTCATCACGCCTGCAACATCCGCCCCGGCGGCGCGGTCTACTCGCTGTCATCCCTGCAACCGACGGAGAAGCACCGTGAAAACCGTACTCATCGGCCTGGTCCTCGCGACCGCCACCACCCTGGCCCTGGTCGCCCACAGCGGCAGCCAGGACACCCCGACGCCGGCCACGACCAGCGCCGACACCGCCGTGGCCACCTTTGCCGGCGGCTGCTTCTGGTGCACCGAGGCCGACTTCGAAAAGGTGCCCGGGGTGACCGAGGCGGTCTCCGGCTACAGCGGCGGCCAGGTCGAGAACCCGACCTACCCGCAGGTCTCGAGCGGCACCACCGGTCATCTCGAGGCGGTCCGGGTCCGCTACGACCCCCGGGTGATCACCTACGAAGGGCTGCTCGCGGCCTACTGGAGGATGTTCGACCCGACCGACGCCGGCGGCTCGTTCGTCGACCGCGGCCAGCAGTACAGCTCGGCGATCTGGTACCACGACGACGCCCAGCGCCGCGCCGCCGTGGCGTCCAAGGCCGCGCTGGCCGCCAGCGGGCGCTACGCCAAGCCGATCGTCACCCCGATCCTGCCGGCCACGACCTTCTACGAAGCCGAGGCCTACCACCAGGACTACGCCAAGGAGAACCCGATCCGCTACAAGTTCTACCGCTTCAACTCGGGCCGCGACCAGTACCTGGACCAGACCTGGGGTGAGGCGCTGCAGGTCGATTACGGCGCCTACCAGCCCGGCGGCGGCGACCAGGCGCGCTACCGCAAGCCGGCCGCGGCCGAGCTGCGCGCCCGGCTGACGCCGCTGCAGTACCGGGTGACCCAGGAAGAGGGGACCGAGCCGCCGTACGACAACGTCTACTGGAACGAAAAGCGCGCCGGCATCTACGTCGACGTGGTCAGCGGCGAGCCGCTGTTCGCCTCCACCGACAAGTACGACTCGGGCACCGGCTGGCCGAGCTTCACCAAGCCGCTGGTGCCGGAGCTGGTGGTCGAAAAGCGCGACTACAAGCTGCTGCTGCCGCGCACCGAGGTGCGCAGCCGCTTCGGCGACTCCCATCTCGGCCACGTCTTCAACGACGGGCCGGCACCGACCGGGCTGCGCTACTGCCTCAACTCGGCGGCACTGCGCTTCGTGCCCAGGGAGGAGCTGGCCGCCAACGGCTACGGCGAGTTCGAGGCGCTGTTCCAGCAGGCCCGCGCGGAATGAGTCCCTCCCGGCTGGCCGGCGCGAAGCAGCGGCAAGGGGGCGGGCGCCGCCTCCGTGGGTCGGGCTTCAGCCCGACGCGAGGCCCTGTCGGGCTGCAGCCCGACCTACGGGAAAACCACGCGCCGATCTTTGTAGGTCGGACTACAGTCCGACGCGGCGGTGATGTCGGGCTGAAGCCCGACCTACAAAGTCGCTTGGGTTTGGCAAGGCGCTAAGGCCCGGTGGGCGCCAGCGGCAGGCGCAGGCAGAAACGGGCACCGCCCCCCGCCCGGTTGCTGACCGTCAGCTCGCCGCCGTGCAGCCGGGCGATGCGCCGGGCGATGCTCAGGCCGAGGCCGGCGTGGCCGCGCGCCCGCTCCCCGGCGGCGCCGCGCTGGAACGGCTCGAAGATCGCCTCCAGCTGCGCCTCCGGGATGCCGGGCCCGCGGTCGCTGACCGTGACCTCGACGGCGGCGTCGACGCCGGCGACCGCCACCTCCACCACGCCGTCGCCGGGGGCGTGCTCGAGGGCGTTGTCGAGCAGGTTGTCGAGCACCCGCTCGACCAGGGCGATGTCGACCGGCAGCGGTGGCAGCTCGGCCGGCGGCGGCTGCAGGGTCAGGGTGGCGCCGACCGCGGTGGCGCGCGGCTGGAACTTCAGCACCACGTCGTGCAGCAGTTCGGCCAGGTTGACCGGCTCCAGCTCGGGCTGCAGGTCGCGCGCCTCCAGCCGCGCCAGCTCGAACAGCGCCTCGACCATGCTGCCCAGGCGCCGGCTCTGGCGCAGGGCGATGGCGAGGTATTCGGCGCGCTGCTCCGGGTCGACCGCCTCCGCCTTCATGCTCAGCGTCTCCAGGTAGCCGGTGACCGCCGCCAGCGGCGTGCGCAGGTCGTGGGAGACCTGCGCCACCAGCTCGCGCCGCGCCCGGTCCTGGCCCTTGAGCTGGTCGAACTGGGCGACGATGCGTGCGGCCATGTGGTCGAAGGCGCGGCCCAGGCGCTCGATCTCGTCGCCGCCCGCGGCGCGGCCGGCGAACGGGACGTGGGTGGTGAAGCCGCTCTGCGCGAAGCCCGCGATCATCCGCGCCAGCCGGTGCAGCCGCCGGGTCAGCAGGTGGAACAGCAGCAGCCCGGCGAGCAGGCCGAAGCCGAGGCTGGCGGCGACCGCCCAGCCGCTGATGCGCAGCACGAAGCTCTCCTGCAGCGCCTGCACGGCGTTGTCGTACTGCTCGCCGCGCAGCACCACGTAGAGGTAGCCCTCGGGGGCGGCGGCCGACGGCACCGGGGTGACCGAAAAGGCCTTCATGCGGTCGTGCGAGCGCGGGTCGTCGCCGAGCAGCGGGAACGGCGCGCCGGCGAGGAACTCGCGCACCGGGCCGAGGTCGACGCTGTGGCGCTTGACCTTGCCCGGGTCGGCGGAGAACGACAGGATCCGGCCGTCGAGGTCGAGCAGGTAGATCTCGATGCTCGGGTTGATCTCCATGTAGGCGCTGAAGGTCTCGCGCAGGGCGTCCATCGCCAGCCGCCCCTCGGCGACCAGGTTGCGGTCGGCGACGATCTTGCGGGCGACGTCGCGGTTGAGGTTCTGCGCCAGCGCCTGCAGGTGGCGGCTGGTCGACGCGGTCAGCAGCAGGGCGTAGACCAGGCCGATCACCAGCAGCAGGCCGCAGAGGACGGCGGCGAGGCGGGCGTAGAGGGTGTTGAACACCGGGGTCGGTCAACCCGGTTTGGCGTCGGCGAAGCGGTAGCCGACGCCCCAGACCGTCTGCACATAGCGCGGCTGCGCGGAGTCGCGCTCGATCTTGCCGCGCAGGCGGTTGATGTGCGAATTGACGGTGTGCTCGTAGCCCTCGTGGTTGTAGCCCCAGACCCGGTCGAGCAGCTGCATGCGGCTGAACACGCGCCCGGGGTGGCGGGCGAAAAAGAGCAGCAAGTCGAACTCGCGCGCGGTCAGTTCGACGGCGGCGCCGTCGACGCTGACCTGCCGCCGCGGCACGTCGATGACCAGGCCATCGTGCTCGATGCGCTCGGCGCCGGCCGGCTCCGGGGTGGCCTGGCGCAGGGCGTCGACCCGCCGCAGCAGCGCCTTGACCCGCGCCAGCAGCTCGGCGACGCCGAACGGCTTGGCCAGGTAGTCGTCGGCGCCGACCTCGAGGCCGACGACGCGGTCGAGCTCGGTCGCCTTGGCGGTCAGCATCAGGATCGGCAGCGTCGCCACCGCCCGACGGAACTCGTGGCACAGGGCGAGGCCGTCGCCGTCGGGGAGCATCCGGTCGAGCACCACCAGCTCGGTCTCGCCGGCGACAAAGCGGGCGCGCGCCTCACTGCAGCTGCCGGCCAGGGTGGCGTCGCAGCCGATGTCGGCCAGGTGCATCTGCACCAGCCGGGCGATGTCCGGTTCGTCCTCGACGATCAGCACCTGGCGCCGCATGGGCACGATAGTAGCAACAGTCGCAGCGCGCTTCCCCGGCCCGGGACGGAACCCGGGCCGGCGGCCGCCTCCGGGTCGCGCGTCACTACATCTTCTTGTCCATCTTGCCGCTGCCCATCGGCTGGTCCATGTTCTGCTTCATCATGCCGTCCTTGGTCATGCCGTCCTTGGCCATGGTGTCGTCCTTCATCATGCCCTCCTTGGCCATGGTGTCGTCCTTCATCATGCCCTCCTTGGCCATGGTGTCGCCCTTCTCCATGGCCATGCTCTTGCCTTCGGTCATGGCCTCTTGCTTGGCCATCTCGCCGCCCTGGACGGTGGCAGCGGTGAGCAGCAGGGTGACGGCCAGGCCCGCCAGGGTGGGGTGGTGCAGGTTCATGTCGTGATCTCCATGGTGGTCGGGGAGGGTCCATTGCACCGCGTCGCGATCACCTGGGTTTCACGACCGGGTCACGAAAGCGTCACGGCTTGACGCGCTGCCTGCCGCCGACGGCCACCCACGGCACGCTGTTCAGGCACTAGAATTCGGTTCACACCCGCCGCAGCCACCGCCAGGACGCCATGCCCGATCCCACACCGACCGCCCCGCTCGACGCCCTGCTGGAACGCGCCCTGCAGAGCCGTCACCCGCTCCTCTACCTGCGCAGCGGCGACGAGGCGCGCCTGCTCGACGCCCTGACGCGGCTGGCCCACGCCCGCGGCGTGCCGCTGGCGAGCTGGTCGTGCACCGACGACGCCGACCCGGCCCGGGTGGTGCTCGAGACCAGCGCCCGCGGCGAACCCGGCTTCCTGGTGCTCAAGGATGTCGCCCCCTTCCTCGACCAGCCGCGTCTGCAGCGCGCCCTGCGCGAGGCCTACTACCTGCTGCGCGACGGGGCCGCCACCCGGGTGGTGCTGCTGGCCGCCGAGCTGGTGGTGCCGGCCGCGCTGCGCGGCAACCTGCAGGTGCTCGAGATCCCGCCGCCCGGCCCGGACGAGCTGGCCGCCCTGGCCGCCGCAGTCGCTGCCGACTACCCCGAGCTGGCGCCGACGCCGGAGCAGCGCGCGGCCCTGGTCCAGGCGCTGCGCGGCCTGGCCCTGGACCAGGCGCGCCACGTGCTGCACGCGGTGTTCGCCGGCGGCGGCCTGGCCCTGGCCGACGTCCTCGCCGCGGTGCAGGCGGCCAAGCGGACGCTGGCCGCCGGCAACGACTTCCTCGAGTACGTCGCGCCCGACCGCGGCCTGGACGACGTCGGCGGCCTGTCGGCGCTCAAGGAGTGGATCACCACCCGCAGCGACCGCTTCACCGCGCGCGCGGTCGAGGCCGGCGAGCCGGTGCCGCGCGGCCTGCTGGTGATGGGGGTCAGCGGCTGCGGCAAGAGCCTGGTGGCCAAGGTGCTGGCGCGCGAATGGCAGGTGCCGCTGTTCCGGCTGGACATGAACCGGGTCTTCTCCGGCGCCTTCGGCAACCCCGAGGCGACCTTCCACCGCGCCCTGCGCACCATCGAGTCGCTGGCCCCGGCGGTGCTCTGGATCGACGAAATCGAGAACGGGCTGGGCTTCAGCGGCCAGGGCGCGGGCGCCGCGACCCATCTCTTTTCGGCCTTCCTGACCTGGATGCAGGAAAAACCGCCGCTGGTGTTCGTCGCCGCCACCGCCAACCGCATCGAGGACCTGCCGGCGGAGATGATCCGCAAGGGGCGCTTCGACCAGGTCTTTTTCGTCGACCTGCCCGACGCCGCCGAACGCGCCGAACTGCTGACCCTGCACCTGGTCCGCCAGACCGCCGACCCGGCGGCGTTCGACCTCGACGCCCTGGGGCGCGACACCGACGGCTGGAATGCGGCCGAGATCGAGCAGGCGGTGATTGCCGCGCGCACCGTCGGCCTGCACCAGGGGCGCGCCTTCGACAACGCCGACCTGCGCGCGGTCGCGCGCCGCGTGGTGCCGCTGTCGCGGACCATGAGCGAGCAGATCAAGACCCTGCGCGACTGGGCCTGGGACCGCGCCAGCCCGGCCTCGCACGGCAAGGGCACCGACGCCGTGTCGCTGACCGATTGAGCCACGCCCCGCACCCCGGTCCGGCCGCGCTGGCGATTCACTACACTGCCGCCATGCGCACGCAGCTGGCCCGTCTCCTCCTCGCCATCGCCATGCCGCTCGGCCTGCTGCTGGCGACCCACGCGCTGCAGGGCCGGCTCGGCCAACTGCCTGCGGCCGGCGCCGCCCTGCTGCCCGCGCTGCCCTATTTGCTGCTGCTCCCCGGTCTGCTGCTGGCGCTGCTCTTCAGCCGCGGCCGCGCCTTCTTTCTGCTGCTGCTGCTGGGCGGCTTCTACTGGGCCCTGACCGAACCGCTCGCCTGGCAGGTGCACGGCGCCCGCCTCGATGCCGACGCCCTCCGCCTCGGCCTCGCCTTCCTGCTGCCGCTTCTCATCGCCCTGTTCGCCGGGTTGCGCGAACGCGGGGTGTTCACCCGCCACGGCCTGCTGCGCCTCGGCCTGGTGGCGCTGCCGGTGGGAGTGGTGGCGATCCTCGCGCTGTCGCGCCCACACCTGCTGCGCGGCCTGCTCGAGGCCGCGCCGTTCGGCGCGCTCACCGCCCTCGGCCGCCCGCCGAGCCAGCCGGTCTGGCTCGCCCTGGCGCTGGCCGGCGGCGTGCTGCTGCTGCACGGCGCCGTGACCCGCGCCCCGTTCGCGCTCTACCTGCTCGGCGTCCTCGCCGCCGTGGCGCTGGTGCTGCGCCACGCCGGCGACCCGCTGACCGCGGCGCTCTACGCCACCACCGCCACGCTGCTGATCCTGATCGCCATCGTCCACGACTCCCACCGCATGGCCTACCGCGACGAACTGACCGGGCTGCCCGGCCGGCGGGCGCTGCAGCAGGAGTTGCTCAAGCTCGGTTCGCGTTACGCCATCGCCATGCTCGACGTCGACCATTTCAAGCGCTTCAACGACCGCCACGGCCACGCCGTCGGCGACCAGGTGCTGAAGCTGGTCGCCGCGCGCATGCACCAGGTGCGTGGCGGCGGGCGGGCGTTCCGCTACGGGGGTGAGGAGTTCACCGTGCTGTTCCCCGGGCGCAGCAGCGCCCAGGTCGTGCCCTATCTGGAGCGGCTGCGCGAGACGATCGCCGCCAGCGCCTTCCAGCTGCGCGCCAAGGACCGTCCGCGGACCAGGGGCGACGCCCCGGCTCGGCCCAAGGGGAAGCGGGCGCGCTCGGTGTCGGTGACCGTCAGCATCGGCGTCGCCGAACGCGACGCCGACCACTCGACGCCGGGCGACGTGATCAAGAAAGCCGACCGGGCGCTCTACCTGGCCAAGGGCGGCGGCCGCAACCGGGTCTGCAGCTAGCCCGGATATCTCACCGGGCTAGGCCACCGACCGGCTGCCCGCCTCAGTCCGGGCGCACGGCCATGCGGCCGCTGCCGAGGAAGACGATCGCCAGCGCGCCGAACAGGAACAGGCCCTGCAGCTCCAGCTGCCAGCCGCCGTTCTCGGTCAGCAGGAACAGTTCGCCGCTGTGCACCAGCACGATGGCGAACACCATGCTGACCACCATCAACAGGGCGCCGACGCGCGCATAGAGCCCGATGATCGCCAGCAGCGGGCCGAGCACCTCGCCGAGGAAGACGCCATAGGCGATGAACTGCGGCAGGCCGAGCCCGGCCAGCTGGCCGCCGATGAAATCGAGGGCGCCGGGGTTGAGCAGCTTGGACACACCGTGCATCAGGATCAGGATGCCGACGGTCAGGCGCAGGATCAGCTTGCCGAGATCGTCGTTGCGGAACAGGTTCATCATGGGGCGTCTCCTCGCCGGGTGGTGGCAGCTGGGACCCGGGCGGTGGCGCCGGGGCTCGGGTGGCCGCGTGAGCTGCTCGAGTGGCTACGTCCAACCTAGTCGGTCGGTGATCCGCGGTCAAAGCCGACGGCCGGCCGGGAGCGCCGGTCGCGACCCCGCCGCCATCGGGCCGGGGGCGCCTGGCGCGACCGATTTCTGGTGCCACGACCACCTCCGGTCGCCCCAAACCGGGGCGCGCATGCTACGTTGAGAGTGGCGGCGGGGTCGCGACGCGACGCCCGCCCTAGCCCACTGCCGACCCGGGCCGACCTGGGGCCGGCTCACGGAGAGGACGCCATGAGCAAGCAGCACGAGACGCGCAAGGAAAAGAAGAAAAAACCGGCCCACACCATGAAGGAGAAGCGGGCGGAAAAGAAGTCGAAACGGGAGAAGAAGGACGTCGGCAAGGAGATCCACACCGTCCTCGAGTAACCCCGACCGGCGCGGCGCACCCGCGTGGCACCGCCACCGCATGCCGGCGCCTCGCGGCCGGTTCAGTGGCCGAGGATCTGGCTCAGGAACAGCTTGGTCCGCTCCTGCTGCGGATGGTTGAAAAAGGCGTGCGGTTCGTTCTCCTCGACGATCTCGCCGACATCCATGAAGATCACGCGGTCGGCCACGGTCTTGGCGAAGCCCATTTCGTGGGTCACGCAGATCATGGTCATGCCGGTCTCGGCCAGCTCGATCATGGTGTCGAGCACCTCCTTGATCATTTCCGGATCGAGCGCCGAGGTCGGCTCGTCGAACAGCATGATCTTGGGGTTCATGCACAGCGAGCGGGCAATGGCGACGCGCTGCTGCTGACCGCCCGAGAGCTGGCCCGGGTACTTGTGCGCCTGCTCCGGGATCTTGACCTTTTCCAGGTACTCCATGGCCGCCTTCTCGGCCTCGCGGCGCGGCTGCTTGCGCACCCAGATCGGCGCCAGGGTGCAGTTGTCGAGCACCGTCAGGTGGGGGAACAGGTTGAAGTGCTGGAACACCATGCCCACCTCCTTGCGGATCTGCTCGACGTGCTTCAGGTCGCCGGTCAGCTCGGTGCCGTCGACGATGATCTGGCCGCGCTGATGCTCCTCGAGCCGGTTGATGCAGCGGATCATGGTCGACTTGCCGGAACCGGACGGGCCGCAGACGACGATTCGTTCGCCCTTGCGCACGGTCAGGTTGATGTCCTTGAGGACATGGAACTTGTCGTACCACTTGTGCATGCCGCGCAACTCGATCATCACTTCGTGACGCTCCGCGGACGGCGGCGGTTGGACAGGGTCGCTCATGCTCGGCTCCGATGGTTGTGCCGGCGCATCAGTTGCGCTTGTGGCCGGTGTGCAGCCGGCGCTCGAGGCGCTGGCTGTAACGCGACAGGCTGAAGCAGATGATCCAGAAGACCACGGCGGTGAAGACGTAACCCTCGGTGGCGTAGCCGAGCCAGTTCGGGTCGCTGAGAGCGCTCTGGACGATGCCGAGCAGCTCGAACAGGCCGATGATCAGCACCAGGGTGGTGTCCTTGATCAGGGCGATGAAGGTGTTGACCACGCCCGGGATGACGATCTTCAGCGCCTGCGGCAGGATCACCAGCCCGGTCTTCTTCCAGTAACCGAGGCCGAGGGCGTCGGCCGCCTCGTACTGCCCCTTGGGGATCGCCTGCAGGCCGCCGCGCACCACCTCGGCCATGTAGGCCGCTTGAAACAGGGTGATGCCGATCAGGGCGCGCATCAGCTTGTCGAACTGGACCCCTTCGGGCAGGAACAGCGGCAGCATCACCGAGGACATGAACAGCACGGTGATCAGCGGCACGCCGCGCCAGAACTCGATGAAGATCACGCACAGCGACTTGACCGCCGGCATCTCGGACGCGCGCCGGCCGAGCGCCAGCAGGATACCGAGCGGCAACGCCGCGACGCAGCCGATGCCGGCGATGATCAGGGTCAGCGACAGCCCGCCCCACTTGGTCGTCTCGACCACCGCGAGGCCGAACCAGGCGCCGTCGAGGAAGCCGTAGGCGAGCCACGGGTAGCCGAAGATGATGAACCCGCCGAGCGCCGTCTTCCACGGGAAGGCCTTGAGGAACAGCGGCGTCATCAGCAGGAACAGCGTGCCGTAGACCAGGTTGACCCGCCACTGCTGGGCCTCGGGGTAGAAGCCGTAGATGAACTGGTTGAAGCGCGCCGAGACGAACACCCAGCAGGCGCCGTCGGCGGTGCAGTCGGCGCGGGTGGTGCCGCGCCAGTTGGCGTCGAGCACGGCCCAGCTGATCACCGGCGGCAGCACCAGCCAGAGCAGGTAGAGCGCGGCCAGCGTCAGCACGGTGTAGGGCCAGGTCGAGAACAGGTTGCGCCGCAGCCAGCCGATGACCCCGACCTCGGTGATCGGCGGCGGCAGGTCCGGGGCGCGCTGGAAGGTGGTGCTCATGTCAGCGCTCCCGCAACGCCATCCTGGCGTTGTACCAGTTCATCAACAGCGAGATCGCCAGGCTCAGCGTCAGGTAGACGGCCATGGTCATGGCGATGATCTCGACCGCCTGACCGGTCTGGTTCAGGGTCGTGCCGGCGAACACCGCGACCAGGTCCGGGTAGCCGATGGCCGCGGCCAGCGACGAGTTCTTGGCCAGGTTCAGGTACTGACTGGTCAGCGGCGGGATGATCACCCGCATCGCCTGCGGGATGATGATCAGTTGCAGCATGCGCGTCTCGCGCAGGCCGAGCGCGCGCGCCGCCTCGGTCTGGCCGTGCGACACCGACTGGATGCCGGCGCGCACCGTCTCGGCGATGAAGGTGCCGGTGTAGACGGTCAGCGCCAGGGTCAGCGCGAACAGCTCCGGCAGCACGCTCATGCCGCCGGTGAAATTGAACCCGCGCAGCTCGGGCAGCTCCCAGGTCAGCGGGCTGCCGGCGGCGAGGAAGGCGACCGCCGGCAGCCCGACCAGCAGCGCCAGCGCGGCCCAGACGGTGTGGAACGGCTGGCCGGTGGCGTCCTGGCGGCGGTGCGCCCAGCGCACCATGAAGAAAATGACGACGACGGCCAGGAGCAGGGCGAACAGCACCAGGCCGAAGCCCTCCTCGGTCACCGGGCGCGGGATGAACAGGCCGCGGTTGTTCAGGAACACCGTCTCGCCGAAGGCCAGGCTGTTGTTCGGGCGCGGCAGGTTCAGGCCGACGGCGAAGTACCAGAAAAAGATCTGCAGCAGCAGCGGGATGTTGCGGAAGATCTCGATGTAGGTGGTGGCGATGCGCGCGATCAGCCAGTTGCGCGACAGCCGGGCGACACCCATCAGGAAGCCGAGCAGGGTGGCGAAAAAGATGCCCAGTGCCGAGACCAGGAAGGTGTTGAGCAGACCGACCAGGAAGGTACGGCCGTAGGTGTGGGTCTCGTCGTAGGCGATCAGCGACTGGGTGACGCCGAAGCCGGCCTCCTTGTCGAGAAAGCCGAAGCCGGTCGAGATGCCGCGCTGCTCCATGTTGTGCAGCGTGTTGTTGACCAGGTAGACGCCGAGCATGACCACGGCGCCGACCAGCAGCACCTGGAACACCAGGGCGCGGATCTTCGGGTCGTTCCACGGGGAGGGCTTGCCCGGGGCATTCGACGCGATCGGCAGGTCACTCATGCGTTACGGCCTTGGCGGCGGGCGCCGGGACGGCACTCGCGGACTCTGCGGGCAAAGGCCCGGGGCGGGAGCCGCTCCCGCCCCGGGTGGCGGGTCATCGGATCGGCGGGGCGTACTGCAGGCCGCCGCGGGACCAGAGGGCGTTGAGACCGCGCTCGATCGCCAGCGGCGTGTCCTTGCCGACGTTGCGCTCGAACATCTCGCCGTAATTGCCCACCTGCTTGATGATGTTGTAGGCCCAGTCGTCACCGAGCTTCAGACCCTCGCCCTTGATCCCCTCGAGGCCGAGCAGGCGGCGAATGTTCGGATCCTGGCTGTTCTTCATGTCGTCGACGTTCTTCGAGGTCACGCCCAGCTCCTCGGCGTTGACCTGGGCGAACAGAGCCCAGCGCACGACATTGAACCACTCGTCGTCGCCCTGGCGCACCACCGGCCCGAGCGGCTCCTTGGAGATCACCTCGGGCAGCACGACGGCGTTGCCCGGCTGCGACAGCTTGATGCGCAGCGAGTAGAGCTGCGACTGGTCGGAGGTGAGGACATCGCAGCGGCCGGCCTCGAAGCCCTTCACCGTCTCGTCCGAGCTGTCGTAGGTGATCGGCTCGTACTTCATGTTGTTGGCGCGGAAGTAGTCGGCCAGGTTGAGCTCGGTGGTGGTGCCGGCCTGGATGCAGACCGACGCGCCGTTGAGTTCCAGGGCGCTCTTGACACCGAGGTTCTTCGACACCATGAAGCCCTGGCCGTCGTAGTAGGTGACGCCGGTGAAGTTGAGGCCGAGGTTGGAGTCGCGGGTCAAAGTCCAGGTGGTGTTGCGCGACAGCACGTCGATCTCGCCCGACTGCAGCGCAGTGAAGCGCTCCTTGGCGGTCAGTGGCGAGTACTTGACCTTGTCGGCGTCGCCGAACAGCCCTGCGGCGACGGCCCGGCAGACGTCGACGTCGATCCCGGTCCAGCGCGCCTTGTCGTCGGCGACCGAGAAGCCGGGCAGGCCGGTGCTGACGCCGCACTGGACGAAACCCTTGGCCTTGACGGCGTCGAAGGTGGCGCCGGCCTGGGCCGTGCCGACGGCACACGCCAGGGTCAATGCCGGGATGGCGGAAGCGATCAGAACTTTTCTCATTGTCGAACCCTCGTTGCTGTTGTGCCGAAACCACGCCAACTGCATGGTCGCTCTCGCTACCCGTCCTGGGTCGTTACCGATGCGTACTCCTGCCGCAGGCCGTCACTGCAGGTCAGTGCCGCGCTGCAGGGGTGAGTTCGTACGGGACCCGCCGGATTCCCACTCCATGCCCCACGACGCGATTGCTTGCAACATAGTCCATTTTTCCGCCCGCTGCGCAGCCGGATCACGCCAGTCCAAGCACCTCGCGGGCATTTTGCGTCGTCTGCCGGGCCACTTCGCGGGGGTCGCTGGCGCGCACCCGGGCCAGCGCGGCGAGCACTTCGGGCAGGTACTCGGGGCTGTTGCGCTGGCCGCGATGGCTGGCGACGGTGAGGTCGGGGGCGTCGGTCTCCAGCACCAGCGCTTCGGCTGGCAAAGTGCGTGCCAGCGCCTGCAGTTTGCGCGAGCGGTCGAAGGTCAGCATGCCGCCGAAACCGAGCTTGAAACCGAGGTCGAGGTAGTGACCGGCCTGCTGCAGGCTGCCGTTGAAGGCGTGGGCGATACCGCCGGTCACCCGCGTCCGGCGCAGCGCGGCGAGCACCTCGTCGTGCGCCTTGCGCACATGCAGCAGCACCGGCAGGCCGGCGGCGCGTGCCACGGCGAGTTGGGCCGCGAACAGCTCGCGCTGGCGCCCGCGGTCGAGGTCGGCGCGGTGGAAGTCGAGCCCGATCTCGCCGACGGCGACGGCATCGCCCGGCGCCAGCTGCGCCTCGAGCGCGACCAGGTCGGCGGCGGCATGCCGGTCGAGGTAGACCGGGTGCAGGCCGTAGGCGGGGTGCAGGTCGGCGTGGCCGGCGCACAGCGTGCGCAGGGCCGGCCAGCCGGCGGCGGCCACGGCCGGCACGACGATGGCGCAGACGCCGGCGGTACGGCTGCGCGCCAGCACCGCCGCACGGTCGGCGGCGAAGGCGTCGAGGTCGAGGTGGCAGTGGGTGTCGATCAGTTCCACGACCCCGGTCCCGGTTACGTCACCCCCATTGTAGCGACGCGCCGCGCGACCAGGCGGTTGAGCAGGCGGGCCGCCGCGACCAGGCCGAAGGTGGCGGTGACGGTGACCACCGAACCGTAGCCGGTGGCGCAGTCGAGCGTGGCGCCGTGGACCCCGGGTTTGCGGTGGCTGACGCTGCCGTCCGGTCGCGGGTAGCGCGGCTGCTCGCTGGAGTAGACGCACTCGACGCCGAAGCGCCGTTGCCGGTTCCGGGTCCAGCCGAACTCGCTGCGCAGCCGGGCGCGTACCTTGGCCGCCAGCGGGTCGTTCCAGGTGCGGCTCAAGTCGGCGACGGCGATCGCGGTCGGGTCGATCAGGCCGCCGGCGCCGCCGGTGGTGATGACCGGGATCTTGCGCCGCCGGCAGAACTGGATCAGCGCGGCCTTGAAGCGGATGGCGTCGATGGCGTCGATCACGCCGTCGAGGTCGGCCAGGTGGCGCTCGAGCGTGGCCGGGGTCAGCGGCTCGTCCAGCGCCTCGACGACACAACCGGGGTGGATGGCCGCCACCCGCGCGGCCATGACCGCGACCTTCGGTTGGCCGAAGGTGCCGTCGAGGGCGTGCAGCTGGCGGTTGACGTTGGACGGCGCGACGTCGTCGGGATCGATCAGGCGCAGTCGGCCGACGCCGCTGCGGGCGAGCGCCTCGACCGCCCACGAGCCGACCCCGCCGAGGCCGACCACGCCGAGCGCCAGGCCGCGGATGACCTCCGCGCCGGCCGCGCCGTAGAGCCGCTCGACGGCGGCAAAGCGCGTGGCGCCGGCCGCAGCTGGCGTGGTCTCGTCGGCAGCGGTCATGGTCTCCTCCTGTCCGGCCGTGGCGGCAGGGCTGCCGCCGGCAGCAGCCGGGCGGATCATTCTTTACAGCCGGGTCGCGGCTGTCTACCGTGGGCGTGGCACGCCGCCGTGCCGGCAACGGAATCATGCCGCTCTCCCCGAGTCGAACCCCGCCATGCAAACCCCCGCCCTCAAGCGTGTCGTGCTGCCGCTGGCGATCCTCGCCGCCGCCGTGGCCCTGTTCCTGTGGCTGCGCGCGACCAAGCCGGTGCAGCCGGCGCCGCAGCCGCAGGAGAAGGTCTGGCAGGTCGAGGTGATCGATGCCGCGCCGCAACGCCGGCAGCCAACGCTGACCCTCTACGGCGTGGTCGAGACGCCGCTGCTGGTCAGCCCGGCGGCGCCGGCGGCGGGCGTGGTCCGCGCCGTGCCGGCCCGTGCCGGGCAACGCTTCACCGCCGGCACCCTGCTGCTCGCCCTCGACGATCGCGACTTCGCCCCGGCCGTGGCCCAGGCGCGCGCCGAGCGCGCCGACCTCGACGCCCAGCTGGTCGCCGAGCGGCTGCGCAGCGACGCTGACCGCACCGCGCTGGCGCAGGAGCGCGAGCTGCTCGCCCTGGCCGAGGCGGCGGTCGCCCGCGCCGCGCGGCTCAAGCGCCAGCAGCTCGGCTCCGACACCGCCCTCGACGACGCCCGCAGCGCCCTCGGCCGGCAGCAGCTGGCGGTCACCACGCGCCAGCTCGCCGACGCCAGTGCCGCGGCCCGGCTGCGCCAGCTCGAGGCGCGCCGCGACCGCCAGCAGGCGCTGCTCGAGGCGGCCGAGCTGGCGCGCGAGCGCAGCCGCGTCGTCGCCCCGTTCGACGGCATCGTCGCCGCGGTGCACGTCGCCCCCGGCGACCGTGTCCAGGCCGGGACCGTCCTGCTCGAAATCTATCCGGTCGCGGAACTCGAGGTGCGTGCGCGCCTCGCCCAGCGCTACCAGGACGAACTGCTGACGGCGCTCGACCGCGGGCCGCCGCTGTCCGCCCGGACCCGGATCGGCGGGCGCGACTTCGCGCTGCCACTGCTGCGCGTCGCCGGCCGCGGCGACCCCAGCGGCCTCGACACCTTCTTCCGCCTGCCGACCGACGCCGGAGTACGCCTCGGCGCCCTGCTCGACCTGGCGCTGCCGCGCCCGGCGGTCGCTGACGCCGTCGCCGTGCCCTACCAGGCGCTGTACGGCAACGGCCGCATCTACCTGCTGCGCGACGGGCGCCTGGCCGGGGTCGACGTCGAGGTGCTCGGCCCGGCCGCCACCGGCGACGCCGCGCAAGTGCTGGTGCGCGGTCGCGGCATCGGCGCCGGCGCGCAGGTCGTCATCACCCACCTGCCCAACGCCATCGACGGCCTGCCGGTGCAGCCCCTGACCCGATGAGCGCGCCGCGCGACCTGCTCGGTACCTTCGCCCACCACCGGGTGGCGGCCAACCTGCTGATGGTGCTGATGCTGCTCTCCGGGGTGTTCGCGCTGCGCCAGCTCAACGTCCAGTTCTTCCCCGACTTCGCCCTCGAGATCGTCACCGTGACCACGCCCTGGAGCGGAGCCAGCGCCGAGGACGTCGAGGTCGGCATCACCATCCCGCTGGAGCAGCGGCTGCGCAGCGTCGATCACCTCGAGGAGATGACCTCGACCTCGGCCCCCGGCCTGTCCGGCATCACCCTGGAGTTCCGCGAGGGGACCGACATGGTGCTGGCCCTGGAGCAGGTCAAGCAACGGGTCGACGAGTTCACCAACCTGCCCGGGGACGCCGAGGACCCGGTGGTGCTGCACCCGACCCGCCACGAGTCGGTCGCCCGCCTGCGCCTCAGCGGCATCGCCGACCCGGGCGAACTGCGCCGGCTGGCACGCCGCTTCGAGCGCGAGCTGCTGGCGCGCGGCATCGACCGGGTCGACATCGACGGCCTGCCCGAGGAGGCGATCCGCATCGCCTTCGCGCCGGCCGACCTGCAGCGGCTGGGGCTCGACCTGGCCGGGGTCGCCGCGCGCATCGACCGCCTCAGCCGCGACCTCCCGGCCGGCCTGGCCGGGGCCGACGACAGCGCCCGCGAACTGCGCGGCCTCGGCCAGCGGCGCGACCCGACCGCCTTCGCCGGCCTGCCGCTGGTCGGCACCGGGTCGGCGCGCATCGACCTCGGCGCGCTGGCGACCGTCGAGCGCACGGCGCTCGACCGCCAGCCGGAGATCAGCGTCAACGGCGAGCGCGCGGTGGTGCTGCTGCTGTCGCGCACCGTCGCCGGCGACTCCCTCGCGGCCGCGCGCACGCTCGACGCCTGGCTCGCCGACACCCGGCCGACGCTGCCGCCCGGGGTGCGGCTGGAGCTGTTCAGCGAGCGCTGGGAGCTGATCCTCGACCGCATCAACGTGCTGCTGAAAAACGGCGCCGGCGGCCTGCTGCTGGTGCTGGTGATCCTCTACCTGTTCCTTTCGGCGCGGGTCGCCTTCTGGGTCGCGGTCGGCATCCCGGTCTCGTTCATGGCCACGCTGGCGGTGCTCTACCTGACCGGCGGCAGCATCAACATGGTCAGCCTGTTCGCGCTGATCATGGGGCTCGGCATCATCGTCGACGACGCCATCGTCGTCGGCGAGGATGCCCAGGCCCACTACGACCAGGGCGAGGAGCCGCTGCGCGCCGCCGAGGGCGGCGCCCGGCGCATGCGCGGCCCGGTGCTGGCCTCGTCGCTGACCACCATCGCCGCGTTCCTGCCACTGATGCTGATCGGCGGCGTCATGGGCAACATCCTGTCGACCATCCCGCTGGTGATCGTCAGCGTCATCCTCGCCTCGCTGATCGAGAGCTTTTTCATCCTGCCCGGCCACCTGCGCGGCGCCTTCCGCCACGCTCACCATCGGCGCAGCGCCACCCGCGAGCGCCTCGACACGGCCTTCGCCCACTTCCGCGACCGCCGCTTCCGGCCGCTGGTCGACCGCGCGCTGCGCCAGCGCGGGACCACCCTGGCGCTGGCGCTGGCGGCGCTGGTGCTGGCGCTCGGCCTGCTCGCCGGCGGCCGCCTGAGCTGGGTCTTCTTCCCGTCGCCCGAGTCGACCACGGTGCACGCCAACGTCCGCTTCGTCGCCGGCACGCCGCGGGCCACGGTCGACCGCTTCCTGGCCCATCTGGAGCAGGCCCTGATGGCGACCGACGCGGCCCTGGACGAGCGTGTGGTGCGCACCCACTACGTCGCCCACGGCGCCTCGACCGGGCGCCAGAACACGCGCACCGGCGAGCGCATCGGCGCCCTGTTCGTCGAGCTGCGCCCGCCCGACGCCCGCGCGCTCGGCAACCGCGCCTTCATCGACGCCTGGCGCCAACGGATCGCGCTCCCGCACGGGGTCGAGAGCTTCACCATCACCGAGGAGCGCACCGGCCCGGTCAGCCGCGACCTCGAGATCCGCCTGACCGGCGACGACCCGGAGCGGGTCAAGCAGGCGGCCCTGGGACTGGGCGAGGCGCTGGGGGCGCTGCCCGGGGTCAGCGCCATCGACGACGACCTCCCCTACGGCCGCGAGCAGCTGATCTACGCCCTGAAACCGGCCGGCGAGGCGCTCGGCCTGACCCTGGTCGAGCTCGGCCGCCAGCTGCGCGCCGCCTACGACGGCCTGCTGGTGCAGCGCTTCCAGGACGGCCCCGACGAGGTCGAAGTGCGGGTCGAGCTGACACGCGACATCCGCCGCCACCTGCGTCACCTCGAAGCGCTGCCGATCCGGCTCCCGGACGGCCGCTTCGTGCCGCTCGGCAGCGTCGCCGACTGGAGTTCCCGGCGCGGCTTCGAGACCCTGCGCCACGCCGACGGGCGCCTCGCCGCGACGGTCTCGGCCGACATCGACGGGACGGTCAACAACACCGAGCGGGTGACCCGGGCGCTGGCCGCCGGCACCCTGCCGCAGCTGGCCGCCGCGCACGCGGTCGAGTTCTCGCTCGAGGGCGGCTCGGCGCGCCAGGCCGACACCCTCGACGACATGCGGACCGGTCTGCTGCTCGGCCTGCTGCTGATCTACCTGGTGCTGGCCTGGGTGTTCAGCTCCTACGGCTGGCCGCTGATCGTCATGACCGCGATCCCGTTCGGCCTGACCGGGGCGCTGTTCGGCCACTGGCTGCTCGGCATGGACCTGACCATCCTGTCGCTGTTCGGCTTTTTCGGCCTCTCCGGCATCGTCGTCAACGACTCGATCATCCTGGTCACCTTCTACCAGCGGCTGCGCAGCGAGGGCTGCGCGGTCCACGAGGCGCTGGTCGAGGCGGCGTGCCAGCGCCTGCGCGCGGTGCTGCTGACCTCGCTGACGACCATCGCCGGCCTCACCCCGCTGCTGTTCGAGACCTCGACCCAGGCCCAGTTCCTGATCCCGATGGCGGTCTCGATCGCCTTCGGGCTGGCGTTCGCGACCCTGTTGATCCTGGTGGTGGTGCCGGTGCTGCTGTCATTCTACGAACAGCTGCACGCCCGGCGCGCCGCACGCCTGGCGGCGGCGGAGCGGACCACCTGACCGGGATCAGCGCGCCCGCGGCGGCCGCCCCTTACCCTGAGGCCTCTGCAGCCGTAGCCGGAGGTGAGCGCCATGGACCAGAGCACCCGCATCGAAATCGAGGCCGCCGCCTTCCGCGGCCTGGTCGAGCATCTGCGCCAGCGCAGCGACGTGCAGAACATCGACCTGATGAACCTGGCCGGGTTCTGCCGCAACTGCCTGGCCAAGTGGTACCGCGCCGCCGCCGTCGAGCGCGGGGTCGAGCTGAGCGACCCCGAGGCGCGCGCCATCATCTACGGCATGCCGTTCGACCAGTGGAAGGCGCGCCACCAGGTCGAGGCGAGCGCGGAACAGAAGGCGCGCTTCGAGGCGACCAAGCCGCTGCACGCCAGGATCAGTGGTCACACCTGAACCCGGCGGAACGATCGATTTGACGGGCTGAAAGCCCGAACCAGAAAGATCAGCCCGACACGGCAGGCCGGGAAAAGACCGGCGCCGCAAGCTCAATCGACGAACAGCGTCAACACCCCGGTGTAGCCGTACAGGCGACCGTGGTAGATCTCGCCATCGGCGAAAAAGCCGACCAGCGGAAAGGCACCGAGGGCGTCGCGAATGGCGACCAGCTCCTCCGACTGGTCGCCGAACTGGTGGCGGCCGCGACCGACGCAGCTGATGTAGACCCCGCCGCGCAGCGTGCGCCCGGCGGTGCGGCGGGCCAGCCGTTCCAGCATCCGCTCCAGGTCGGCGCGGGCAGCGTTGCCGTCGCGGCGGCAGAACAGCAGCTGCGCCTGCCCCTCGAGGTCGTCGCCAATGGCGACCAGGCCGCGCTGCGGGTCGAGCCCGACCAGGTTGCGCACCAGGTAGTCGCCGGTGTCGGTGTGCGCCACCGGCAGCGCGGCAAAGATGAAGCCGCCGATGCGCTGCAGGTCGCGCGCGATCACCTCGCCGACATCGCTGCGCAGCACCTCCAGCGCCGTCCGGTCGTCGAGGCGGACGGCGATGTTGCGGCGGACCTCGGTCAGCGCATGCACCGGCCCGAGCGGCGTGCAGCCCTGGGTATGGTCGGTGACGATGCCGACCGCCGGGTCGAACAGCACCCCGGAGAGGCCGCCGCGGCGCAGCCCCCCGGCCACCTGGACATGGTCGGTCTCGGAGGCGCTGAAGCCGCCGTTGACGAAGCCGACCCCGGGATGGCCGGCCAGCTGCTGCAGCAGCAGCGGGGTGGCCGCGTCGGTCGGGTCGCCGTGGACCAGGGCGAAGGCCCCTGCCCGCGCTGCCAGCCAGGCGTTCACCGCCGCCGGCAGCTGGTCGCCGTCCGGGACGATCAGCTGGTAGCGGTCGGGCGCGATGTCGGTCAGCATCAGCGCCAGTCCCGGGCGGTCGTAGATCTCCAGGCCGGTGACGGCCAGTCCCTCACCGACGGTGCCGACCCAGACGATGCCCGGGGCCGAGTGACGCAGGGCCGCGAGCGCCTCGTCGAGGCGGTTGCCGATCACCCCGGTGGCGTAGAGCAGGCCGAGCGACGCCGTCGCCGGCAGCGGCTCCAGCTGCGCCAGGCAGCGCAGGACCAGCGTGGCCGGGGCCTCGCCTTCGGCCCAGGCGAACGGGAACGGTGCCATGCAGGTCCGATCTCAACCTACGAGAACCACAGGGTAGAGAGAGCCACGCCGCGCAACACTGACCCGGATCAGCCGCGGGCCACGGTCGCCGCGGACGGACCGGTCGCCGCGTGCGCCGCCGCCCCGGGGACGGTGGTCGGCCGGACGCCCGGCGGCGGTGCGGGCGGTGGGCGGGGTGGCGGTCAGGCGAGCGGGGTTGGCGTTGGGCGCCGCCAGCCACTACCGTGGGGGCGTGGACGACCTGCTGCACTACTTCGCCTACGGCTCCAACCTGCATCCGGCGCGCATGCGCCTGCGGGTGCCGAGCGCCGCACCGCTCGGCTGCGCCGTGCTGACCGGACACCAGCTGCGCTTCCACAAGCGCTCGCGCCACGACGGGTCGGCCAAGTGCGACGCCTTCTACACCGGGCGCCCGCAGGACCGCGTCTACGGCGCCGTCTACCGCCTGGTCGCGGCCGACAAGGCGGCGCTGGACGCCATCGAGGGGCCGGACTACGACATCGCCGAGCGGGTGGTCATCCGCGCCGGCCGCCCGCAGCCGGTGTTCCTCTACCGGGCGCGGCCGCAAGCGATCGCCGACGACCTGCGGCCGTTCGACTGGTACCACGCCCTGGTGGTCGCCGGGGCCCGTCACCACGGCCTGCCGGCCGCCTATATCGACGTCCTGGCCGCCATCCCCAGCTGCCGCGACCCCGATCCGGCCCGCGCCGGCCGCGAGCTGGCGCTGCTGGCGACCGCGAACTGACGGCGGCCGGTGGCGCCCGCGCGCGGGCGTCCCGCGGCGTGAAGCGCCCCTAGCGGGCGGCGGCCGAGCGCGGGTCGCGGCCGTCGAGCCGCGCCGCCAACTGGTCGGCCGGGGCGTAGCCGCTGATCACGGCGCCGGTCTCGGTGATCGAGAACGGCGTCCCGGTCAGACCGAGCTGGGCGCCGAGCTCCATGTGCTCGAGCACCGGGTTGGCGCAGTCGCCACGCGCCACCGGCTCGCCCGCCTTGGCCCGGGTCAGGGCGTCATTGCGGTCGGCGGCGCACCAGACGTCGACCGCCTTGCGGTAGGACTCCGACTCGGGCCCGGCGCGCGGGTAGAGCAGGTAGCGCACGCGGATGCCGAGGGCGTTGATCTGGTCCATTTCGGCGTGCAGGCGGCGGCAGTAGGGGCAGTCGATGTCGGTAAACGTCGTCAGCGTGTGCTTGACCTCCCCCTTGGGCTCGAAGATCACCATCTTCGCCTCGGGCACCGCCGCCAGCACGCGCAGCCTGGCGTCACTCATCACCGCTTCGGTCAGGTCGGTGCCGGTCTCGAGATCGAGCAGGCGGCCCTGCAGCGCGTGACGGCCGTCGCCGGTGATGTAGACCACCTGGGTGCCGATCACCAGCTCGTAGAGGCCGGGCAGCGGCGACGGCGCGATGCGGTCGGGGGTGACGTTGGGCAGCCGCTCGGCGAGCGTCGCGCGCAGCCGTTCGACATCCTCCCCGGCGGCGAACAGGCCGCTGGCCAGGGTGCTGCCGAGCAGCAGGAGAAGCAGGCGTTTCATGGTGCAGTCCTCGAGCGGGTGGTGCGGGGGTCGGTGGAGTCGGTGCCCTATTCAGAGTCGTCCAGGGGCAAAAGGTTCGCCCGGGCCGGCGGCCGCGGTCACAGCGGCTGCAGCTTGGCGTAGGCGAGCATCAGCCACTTGGCGCCGACGTCGCGGAAGTTGACCTGGACCCGGGCGTTGGCGCCGTCGCCCTCGAGGCCGAGGACGACGCCGTCGCCGAACTTGGCGTGCACCACCGGCTGGCCGAGGCGGAACGGCGCAGCGGGCTGGCCGCGGCTGGCCACGGCCAGCGGGCGGGTGACGGTGCCGCGCAGCCGCACCTCGTCGACCAGCTCGGGCGGGATCTCGGCCAGAAAGCGCGACGGCGGCGCCACGCTCTCGTTGCCGTGCAGCCGGCGCCGCTCGGCGTAGGTCAGGAACAGGTGGCGCATCGCCCGGGTCATGCCGACGTAGGCCAGCCGCCGCTCCTCCTCCAGCCGGTCGGGATCGTGCAGCGACAGGTTGTGCGGGAACAGCCCCTCCTCCAGGCCGCACAGGAAGACCAGCGGGAACTCCAGCCCCTTGGCGCTGTGCAGGGTCATCAGCTGCACGCAGTCGTCCCACTCGGCCGCCTGGCCCTCGCCCGCTTCGAGCGCGCTGTAGGCCAGGAACGCGGTCGCCGGGTCGACCGCCGCATCGTCGTCGAGGTCGGGCACGAACTGGCGCGCGGCGGTGACCAGCTCCTCGAGGTTCTCGACCCGCGCCTGACCGCGCTCGCCCTTCTCCCGGCCGTAGTACTCGAGCAGGCCGCTGGCGTGGATCACCAGATCGACCTGCTCGGCCAGGGCCCGGCCGGCGGCCTGCCCGGCCAGGGCCTCGATGCGCCCGGCAAAGGCCGTCAGCGCCCCGCTCGCCCGCGCCGCCAGGGCGCCGCTCAGGCGCAGCACCTCCAGCGCCCGCCACAGCGACGAGGCGTCGGCGCGGGCGCGCTGGCGCAGCAGCTCCAGGGTGCGCGCGCCGATGCCGCGCGGCGGCGTGTTGACCACGCGCTCGAAGGCGGGGTCGTCGTCGCGGTTGCCGAGCAGGCGCAGGTAGGCCAGCGCATCCTTGATCTCGGCGCGCTCGAAAAAGCGCAGTCCGCCGTAGACCTTGTACGGGATGCCGGCATTGAGCAGCGCCTCCTCGAACACCCGCGACTGGGCATTGGAGCGGTAGAGGATGGCCGCGCCGGCCAGCGCCTCGCCGCGCTCGCGCCAACTGCGCAGCTGCTCGCTGACGAAACGCGCCTCGTCGAGGTCGTTGAAGGCGGCGTAGAGGCGGATCGGCTCGCCCGCGTCGCCGCCGGTCCAGAGCTCCTTGCCCAGGCGCGCCTGGTTGTGGCCGATCAGCGCGTTGGCCGCCTTGAGGATGGTCGCGGTGGAGCGGTAGTTCTGCTCCAGCCGCAGCAGGGTGGTCGCCGGGTCGTCGCGGCGCAGCTGCTGCAGGTTCTCGACCCGCGCCCCGCGCCAGCCGTAGATCGACTGGTCGTCGTCGCCGACCGCGAACAGGCAGCCGTCGCTGCCGGCCAGCAGCCGCAGCCAGGCGTACTGGATGCGGTTGGTGTCCTGGAACTCGTCGACCAGCAGGTGGCCGAAGCGCCGGCGGTAGTGGTCGAGCAGTGCCGGCTGCTGCAGCCACAGCTCGTGCGCGCGCAGCAGCAGCTCGGCGAAATCGACCACCCCGGCCTGGTCGCAGGCGCCCTGGTAGGCGGTGTAGATGCGCACCATCTGGCGCTCGAACGGGTCGCCGCGGTCGTCCAGATGCTGCGGTCGCAGCCCCTCGTCCTTGCGCCCGTTGATCCAGTGCTGGGCCTGCTTGGGCGGCCAGCGTGCCTCGTCCAGGTCGAGCCCGCGCAGCACCCGGCGCAGCAGCCGGTACTGGTCGTCGGCGTCGAGGATCTGGAAGGTCTCGGGCAGGCCGGCCTCGCGCCAGTGCAGGCGCAGCAGGCGGTGGGCCAGGCCGTGGAAGGTGCCGATCCAGAGGCCGCGCGTCGGCCCGCCGAGCAGCACCTCGGCGCGCCCGCGCATTTCGGCGGCGGCCTTGTTGGTGAAGGTGACCGCCAGCAGCGAATGGGGCGAGACCCCCTCGACCTGCACCAGCCAGGCGATGCGGTGGACCAGCACCCGGGTCTTGCCGCTGCCGGCGCCGGCCAGCACCAGCAGCGGGCCGGGCGGGGCACTGACCGCCTCGCGCTGGGCCTCGTTGAGGCCGTCGAGGAGGTGCGAGACGTCCATCGGCGGAAGTCTACCAGAGCCGCCGCCGCGGTTTGACCGCCGCGCGCGGGAGGTTCGACAATCGAACGCCGCCGCCGGGAACCCGCGCATGGAACCTTGGGACGCCATCACCGCCGCCATCGGCACCGCCCTGGGCGGCGCGCTCCGACGGCGCGGCTGCACGCCGGTCGGCGGCGGCTGCATCAACGCCGCCTGGCGCCTCGACAGCGACGCCGGCCCCTTTTTCGTCAAGCTCAACGACGCCGGCGGCGCGGCCATGTTCGCCGCCGAGGCGCGCGGGCTGGAGGCACTGGCGGCCACGGCGACGGTGCGCGTGCCGCACCCGGTCTGCCACGGCCGGGCGGCCGGCCGCGCCTTCCTGGTGCTCGAGCATCTCGACCTGCGCCCGGGCGACGGCGCCAGCGCGGCGCGCCTCGGCGCCGCCCTGGCGGCACTGCACGCGACCCACGCCCCGGCCTTCGGCTGGGAGCGGGACAACACCCTCGGCAGTACGCCGCAGCCGAACGGCTGGGTCGACGACTGGGTCGGCTTCTGGCGCCAGCGCCGCCTGGGCCCTCAGCTGGCGCTGGCCGCGGGCCACGGCCACCGCCTGCGCGGCGGCGAGCGGCTGCTGGGGCGACTCGACCAGCTGCTCGCCGGCCACGCCCCGGCGCCGTCGCTGCTGCACGGCGATCTCTGGGGCGGCAACTGGGCGGCGCTGGCCGACGGTACGCCGGTACTGTTCGACCCGGCGGTCTATTACGGCGACCGCGAGACCGACCTGGCGATGACCGAGCTGTTCGGCGGCTTCGACCCGGCGTTCGCCGCCGCCTACCGCGACGCGGCCCCGCTGGCCGCCGGCTACCCGCGGCGGCGCGAGCTCTACAACCTCTACCATGTGCTCAACCACGCCAACCTGTTCGCCGGCGGCTACGTCGGCCAGGCGCAGCGCCTGATCGACCGCCTGCTGGCGGCGTAGGCGCGCCGGCGGCGCGCCTCGGGAATCAGGGGTTGGCCGGTTTCGGCGCCGCGTCGTCCGCCGGCGGGTCGTCTTCGTGCCCAGCGGAATCGTCGCGGTCATCCTGGTCGTCGCCGGCGGTCCCGGCGCCGAGCTGCTCGATCTCGGCCTCGAGGCGGTCCAGCTCGGCCTCCATCTCGGTCTCGCTCAATGGCACCTCCGGGGCGTCATCGGCCTGCGCCGGCGCCTCGCCGTAGTCGGCCACCGCCACCTCTTCGGCCTCCGCGGCCGGCTCCGGCGGCTTGGCGTAGAGGCGGGAGAAGATCACGCCGAGCTCGAACAGCACCCACATCGGCAGCGCCAGCAGGGTCTGCGAGATGATGTCCGGCGGCGTCAGCAGCATGCCGACGACAAAGGCGCCGACGATGATGTAGGGGCGCTTGGCGCGCAGGCTGTCCGGCGTGGTGACCCCGGTCCAGACCAGCAGGATGGTCGCGATCGGCACCTCGAAGGCGAGGCCGAAGGCGAAAAAGATGGTCAGCACGAAGTCGAGGTAGCGGTTGATGTCGGTCATCATCTCCACCCCGGCCGGGGCGGTGCTGGTAAGGAAGGCGAAGACCAGCGGGAAGACGACGTAGTAGGCGAAGGCGATGCCGAGGTAGAACAGGATCGAGCTGGTGACCATCAGCGGCATCACCAGCCGCTTTTCGTGGCGGTAGAGCGCCGGGGCGATGAACGCCCACGCCTGGTAGAGCAGGTAGGGCATGGCCAGGAAGATGGCCGCCACCAGCGCCAGCTTGAATGGGGTCAGGAACGGCGTCGCCACGTCGATGGCGATCATGCTGCTGCCGGCCGGCAGGTGCGCCATCAGCGGCTCGGCGACGTACTCGTAGATGGTGTTGGCGAACGGGAACATGCCGAGGAACAGCACCAGCACCGCGAGCACCGCGCGCAGCAGTCGGTCGCGCAACTCGATCAGGTGGGCGAGGAAGGGCTGTTCCTGCCCGACCTCCCCGTCGTCGCGCTCAGGTTCGCTCATCGTCGCGCGACGGTGGCGTGGCGGCTGGCGTCTCGCTGGAAGGGTCGCTGGCCGGGGACGAACGGTTCGGCTCCGGCGTGCTGCTGACGTCGCGGCCGAGTTCCTCGCGGAAGCGCTCCAGCTCGGGCACCTCGGCCTGCTTGGTCAGCATGGACTTGAGCTCCTCGGCGCGCAGTTCGCGGTCGATGTCGGACTTGACGCTGTTGAATGCCGAGCGCGCGCGCCCGAGCCACAGGCCGACGGTCCGCGCCACGCGCGGCAGCCGCTCCGGCCCGATCACCAGCAGGGCGACGATCATGATGACCGCCAGTTCCCAGAAGCCGACATCGAACATGTGGGGTGTCCGCTAGGCCGCGCTGTGCGCGGTGGTGGGCGCGACGGGTCAGACCTTGTCCTTCTCCTTGGAGGTGACCTCGCCCTCGATGACCTCGCCCTCGCCGTCGTCCTTGAGCGCCTTGGCCTCGGCCTCGGCCTTGTCCTTGGCTGATTCGCCGTCCTTGACCGCACTGCGGAAGCTCTTGATCGCGCCGCCGAGGTCGCCGCCGATGTTGCGCAGCTTCTTGGTGCCGAACAGCAGCACGACGATCGCCAGAATGATCAGCAGCTGCCAGATACTGATGCCCATGCGCCTCTCCTCCGAAAAATGGGTGAAGTTACTTGGTCGGATCCACGGGACGGCAGTCCCGGGCCGCCTTCTCGGCCAGGCCGGAGAGGCCGAAGCGGCGCTCCAGTTCGTCCAGCACCGCCTGCGGTCCGAGCCCCTGCTGTGCCAGCAGCACCAGGCTATGAAACCACAGATCCGCGGTCTCCTGCACCAGCCGCGCCGGATCGCCCTGCTTGGCGGCGAGGATGGTCTCCACCGCCTCCTCGCCGACCTTCTGCAGGATGGCGTCGAGGCCGGCGGCGTAGAGCCCGGCGACATAGGAGCGCTCGGGGTCGCCGGCCTTGCGCGCCTCCAGCACGGCGGCGAGCTCGGCCAGGACGTCGCCGCTCATGCCTTGCCGTTGCCGTAGATCTCGGCGGGCGACTTCTGCACCGGCTCGACCTCGACCCAGTGCTCGCCCTCGAGGCGGCGGAAAAAGCAGTGGCGGCGTCCGGTATGGCAGGCGATGCCGCCGACCTGCTCGACGCTGAGCACGATCACGTCCTTGTCGCAGTCAAGGCGGATCTCACGCACCCACTGCATGTGGCCCGACTCCTCGCCTTTACGCCACAGCTTCTTGCGCGACCGCGACCAGTAGACGGCACGCCCCTCGCGCGCGGTCAGGGCCAGCGACTCGCGGTTCATCCAGGCGAGCATCAGCAGCTCGCCGCTCGCGGCATCGCGGGCGACGGCCGGCACCAGGCCGTCGTCGGTCCACTTGATTTCGTCGAGCCAGGCGTTGGTCATGGTCTTGCGCTTCCTCGCGACGGGCCGCCGGGGCGGTGGCCGGCCATTATGCGCATCCAGCCGACGGCCCACCAGTGCGGCTCAGAGGCGCACCTCGATGCCGTGTTCGGCCAGGTAGCGCTTGGCCGCCTCGATGGTGTACTCGCCGAAGTGGAAGATGCTGGCCGCCAGCACCGCGTCGGCCGCCCCCTCGCGCACCCCGGCGACCAGGTGGTCGAGGGTGCCGACGCCGCCGGAGGCGATCACCGGCACGTCGACCGCGTCGCTGATCGCCCGGGTCAGGGCCAGGTCGAAGCCGCTGCGGGTGCCGTCGCGGTCCATGCTGGTCAGCAGGATCTCGCCGGCGCCGTAGGCGGCCATGCGCCGCGCCCAGGCGATAGCGTCGAGCCCGGTCGGCTGGCGCCCGCCGTGGGTGAAGATCTCCCAGCGCGGCGGGTCGTCGGCGACCTGCTTGGCGTCGATGGCGACGACGATGCACTGCGCGCCGAAGCGCTCGGCCGCCGCCTTGACGAACTCCGGGTCGCGCACCGCAGCGGTGTTGATCGACACCTTGTCGGCGCCGGCGTTGAGCAGCCGGCGGATGTCGTCGAGGCTGCGGATGCCGCCGCCGACGGTCAGCGGGATGAACACCTCGCCGGCCACCGCCTCGACCACGTGCAGCATGGTGTCGCGGTCGTCGGAGCTGGCGGTGATGTCGAGAAAGGTGATCTCGTCGGCGCCCTCGGCGTCGTAGCGCCGGGCCACCTCGACCGGGTCACCGGCGTCGCGGATGTCGACAAAGCGCACCCCCTTGACCACCCGCCCGCGGTCGACGTCGAGGCACGGGATGATGCGCTTGGCCAGCCCCATGTCAGGCCGCGAACGGGTCGCCGCTGAGCTCGTCGGCGAGGCGCTGGCCGGTGGCGAGGTCGAGCGTCCCCTCGTAGATCGCGCGCCCGGTGATGGCGCCGACGATGCCGGCGTCGGCGACCGCGCACAGCGCGCGCACGTCGTCGAGGTTGCGCACCCCGCCGGAGGCGATGACCGGGATGTTGACCGCTTCGGCCAGCTGCACCGTCGCCTCGACGTTGACCCCGCCGAGCATGCCGTCGCGGCCGATGTCGGTGTAGACGATGGCGACCACGCCGTCCTGCTCGAACTGCTGGGCCAGCTCCAGGGCGTCGTGCTTGGACAGCTTCGACCAGCCGTCGACGGCGGCGCGCCCGTCGCGGGCGTCGAGGCCGACGATGACGTGGCCCGGGAACTCCAGGCACAGGTCGTTGACGAAGTGCGGCACGGTGACCGCCTTGGTGCCGATGATCACGTAGCGCACCCCGGCCTCGAGGTAGGTGACCACGGTCTCCTCATCGCGGATGCCGCCGCCGACCTGGATCGGCAGCTCGGGGTAGGCGGCACAGATGCGGTGGATCACCTCGGCGTTGACCGGCTCGCCGGCGAAGGCGCCGTTCAGGTCGACGATGTGCAGCCGACGCGCCCCGGCCTCGACCCAGCGCCCGGCGACCGCGACCGGGTCGTCGGAAAAGACCGTCTCGTCCTCCATGCGTCCCTGGCGCAGGCGCACGCACTTGCCATCCTTCAGGTCGATCGCCGGTATCAGCAGCATCGTCTTGTCCTCATCACTCCTGGTTCGATTGCGCGGGCACGGTGCCATCCCAGTCGGCGAAATTGGCCAGCAGGCGCAGGCCGTCATGCTGGCTCTTTTCCGGGTGAAACTGCACCGCAAAGAGGTTGTCGCGGGCGAGCACCGAGGCGTAGCGGCGCCCGTAGTCGGTGACCCCGGCCACCAGCGCGGGATCCTCGGGGTCGACGTAGTAGCTGTGCACGAAATAGAAGCGGGCGCCGTCCTCGATGCCGTCCCAGAGCGGGTGCGGGCGTACCTGCTCGACCCGGTTCCAGCCCATCTGCGGGATCTTCAGGCGGCCGGCCGCCGGGTCGCGGCCGCTGCCGAGGAAGCGCACCCGCCCCGGCAGCAGCCCGAGGCAGTCGATGCCGCCGCCCTCGTCGGAGCGGTCGAGCAGCACCTGCAGGCCCATGCAGATGCCGAGGAACGGTTTCGACCGCAGCGCCTCGCGGATCACCTCGACCAGGCCGGCGGCACGGATTTCGTGCATGCAGTCGCGCGCCGCCCCCTGGCCGGGGAACACCACCCGCTCGGCGGCCAGGATCTCCGACGCCTGGGCGGTGACGCGCACGCGGCGGCCGGCGACGTGCTCCAGCGCCTTGGCGATGGAGTGCAGGTTGCCCATCCCGTAATCGATGATCGCAATCGTGTTCATGGCAGCGAGGCGTGACGCCGGCGCGAGGTCGTCGGTCAGAGCTTCCCCTTGGTCGACGGCAGCACGCCGGCCATGCGCGGGTCGGGTTCGACCGCCATGCGCAGGGCCCGGGCGAACGCCTTGAACACCGTTTCGGCGATGTGGTGCGCGTTGTTGCCACGCAGCGCATCGACGTGCAGCGTGGCCTGGGCGTGGTTGACAAAGCCCTGGAAAAACTCGTGGAACAGCTCGGTATCGAAATCGCCGACCCGGGCACGCGGAAACGCCACCCGCCAGAGCATGCCGGGGCGCCCGGAGAGGTCGATGACCACCCGCGCCAGGGCCTCGTCCAGCGGCACGTAGGCGTGGCCGTAGCGGCGGATGCCGCGCTTGTCGCCGAGCGCGGCGGCGACCGCCTGGCCGAGCGCAATGCCGATATCCTCGACCGTGTGGTGGCCGTCGATCTCGAGGTCGCCCTGCGCCTTGATCGTCAGGTCGAGCAGACCATGGCGCGCCACCTGGTCGAGCATGTGCTCGAGGAACGGCACGCCGGTGGCCAGCTCGGCGCGGCCGCTGCCGTCGAGGTCGACGCTGACCTCGATCCGGGTCTCATTGGTATCGCGGCGGACGGTCGCCGTACGCTTGCTCATTTTTCAACGGCCTCTGGGCCACTCTTGCCGTGCTGCAGCGCTAGTGTACTGCTTCACTCTTGGAGGCACATTCAGAGCCCCCCGAAAGTGCCAGGACAAGGCGCGGTGCGCCGGCAATGGCCCGGTCCTTGTCCAGCACCGCAACGCGGTCATGGTGCTTTCGGGGGGCTCCCTTCGGGCGCGCTGCT